>Ga0153924_1001171_pt1 | contig 14161 bp, 9 predicted proteins | sample TSNJ008MetaG_FD_104709 | JGI IMG/M metagenome (GOLD analysis project Ga0153924, IMG submission 104709) | Attine ant fungus gardens microbial communities from New Jersey, USA - TSNJ008 MetaG | ecosystem: Host-associated > Fungi > Mycelium > Unclassified | place: USA: New Jersey, Wharton State...
GGGGACGGGATTCGAACCCGCGTGGACGGCTTTGCAGGCCGCTGCCTAGCCTCTCGGCCACCCCACCATCGAGGTTCACGTCTCCGTGAGTACCCGAACGGTGGGATACCCTCTGGTGAGTCGTGGCCCTCCGGGGAGAACCACACTCGAGCGGATGACGAGATTCGAACTCGCGACCCTCACCTTGGCAAGGTGATGCGCTACCACTGCGCCACATCCGCATTTGTCCGGCCCGCTGTCGCGGCGACGACGTAAACTCTATACGAACCAGGTGGCTTCCACCAAAATCCTTCTCGTTCACCGGGCGTGTCCCCCGTGTTCATGCGGATCGGGGCGGTTCCGCAGGCTGCTCCACGCCTCGCACCGTGCGACCGCGCCGCACCGACCACTCGGACCCTGCGCCACACCCGGGACGCACGCCGTGTTCGGCAGAGCCCGCGGCATCCGCTAGTATCGATCCGCACGAACAGTGCAGGGGGCGATTGGCGCAGTTGGTAGCGCGCTTCGTTCACACCGAAGAGGTCATCAGTTCGAGTCTGGTATCGCCCACAAGCAAGAACAGCAACGACAAGAGCCCGGCGCAACCGCGTCGGGCTCTTGTCATCTCGACAGCCAGACCGGCACACCGCCGACCCGACCGGACGAAGGGGCACATGACCGACGTCGACCTCGAGTTCGCCCGAGTGCGGGCGGTCCTCGACCGTCCGACCCTGCGGCTGATGTCCCGCCCGACCAGTGCCACCGTCCTCGCGGTGTTCCGCACGGTGTTCGACCGCGACGTCCAGTACGTCCCCGCAGACCGCATGCACCTGCAGGTCGAGGAGCACGTCGCCCGGTTGCAGGCCACCGGCGCGCGCGTGCCCGCGAGCGAACAGACCGAACAGGACGCCCGACCGAACGGCCGTGCACTCTGCCGTGAGTGGGTCGCGGCGCAGTGGCTCGTCCGGTCCAACTCCCCCGACGGCGACGAGCAGTACTCCCTGACGAGCCACGCGCTCGAGGCGCTCTCCCTCGTCGACGCTCTGTCCTCCGACCGGGCCCTGATCAGCGAGAGCCGCCTCGCGATGATCGTCGACGCCGTGCACCGGTGGGCCGCCCGCGCCGAACCCGACCCGGACGTGCAGATCCGCCGCATCGACGCGCAGATCGCCGAGCTCCGGGCCGAGCGCGAACGGCTCGAGCAGGGCGACGTCGACACCGTGGACGACGCCCGCATGCGCGACGGGTACACGAACATCTCGGACCTCATCCGCCAGCTGCCGAGCGACTTCAAGCGCGTCGAGGAAGCCGTGGCGACGATGCACCGCTCGATCGTCGAGGACTTCCGGCAGGAGGTCCGCCCGATCGGCGAGATCCTCGACGACTACCTCGTCCGCACGGACAACCTCATGGAGGCCACGCCCGAGGGCCGCGCCTTCGAGGGGGCGTTCGAGCTCCTCCGCGACGACGCCCTGCTCCTGCGGCTCCGGGACGACATCGCGACGATCCTGGCCCACCCCTTCGCCGACTCCCTCGGCGCCGGTGAGCGTCGGGCGTTCCGGAACACGGTGAGCATCCTCCGCCAGGGCATCGAGGACGTGCTCGCCCAGCGCCGCCAGCTCACCGCGACGCTCCGCGACCAGATCGTCGCCCACGACGTCGTCCGGGACCGCGAGCTCGACGCCGTCATCCGGTCGATCAACCGCGGGCTCGCCACCTGGATGGACCAGGGGTCGGCACGTGACCGCCTGCCGCTCGGGCTGCTGCCCGCGACGGCCGAGGTCGGCACCCTCCGCGAACGCTTCTACGACCCGGATGCCGAGTCGGTGCCGCCACCCATCGAGGAACCCGACGACGACGTCTTCGAGGACCTCGACGTCGAGATGCTCCGCCGGCACGGTGGTCCGTTGCTCACCGAGCTCCGCGCGGCCCTCCGGTTCGCCGAGGCCGACTCGAGCGTCGACGCCTTCCACGGCCTGCCCGACGAGCAGCGCCGCCCGGTCGAGCTCTTCGGCCTGGCCCACCTGCTCACCGGGCACGAGGACTTCGAGTCCGCCGCGCACGTCGCCGAGCACCGCACGGTGCGGCCGGACGGCAGCCCGGTCGCCTTCCGGATGCCGACGGCGGCGCTCGACGCCGACCCCCGAGCGGGCACCCCCGACACGACCAACGACGAACACGCACAGGAGGCGCGGTGAGCGACACGACGCCGGCACCGGTCGACGAGACGGTCCCCGTCGACGACCCCACCACCGTCACGCACGACGACGAGCGGGACGAGAGCAGCTTCGCCCTCTTCGAGGGCGACGAGGGCCGGCTCGACGACCGCCAGCGCCGCGCGCTCGTCGCGCTGCTCCGCAACTCGTACGTGAGCGCGCGGACGCACGCCGACGAGTGGCGGGCCGTGCTCGACGCCGAGTACCAGCTGCGCTCGCGCCTCAACGACCTGTTCCTCGAGCTGCACGTCGACCGCGACCGCGAGGTCGCCTGGAAGCGTCAGGCCCGCTCGGAGAGCCAGCGTCGCGGGTTCCCGACGCTGCTGCGCGACGTCCCGTACACGCGCGAGGAGACCATCGTCCTCGTCTACCTGCGGATGCGCCTGCGGGCGGACACCCGCCCTGGTCCGGACCAGGTCGTCGTCGACCGGAGCGAGATCCTCGGGCACGTCGCCGGGTTCCGCCCTGCGACCGCCACCGACCGCACGCGTGACGAGGGCCGGGTCGCGAAGGCGATCGAGCGCCTCGTGACGGCGCGTGTCCTCATCAAGACGTCCGACCCGGACCGGTTCCGGGTCGCGAGCGTGGTCGAGGTGCTCCTGCCGCTGGAGCGGCTCCTGGAACTCGACACCTGGCTGCGGACGACCACCGCGCAGGACGACGCGACCACGACCGACGCGACCACGCCCGAAGGCGACCCGACCGACGGGGACGACCCGCGCCTCCAGGCCGACGAGACCGACACCGACGACGAAGGCGAGACGGACGCATGACCGACACCGCGACCGACTCCTTCGGGCTGACCGCCCTGTTCGACACCGTGGCGCAGTGGCGCGCCGAGTCGATGCAGGTCGTGAACTGGGGCGGGTTCCACGGCCACCGACAGGTGGAGCTGTCCGGCACCGCGACGCTCATCTCCGGCGCGTCCGGCACCGGCAAGTCGACGCTCATGGACGCCTACCTGGCCGTCATGATGCCGTCCGACGTGCCGTTCAACGGCGCCTCGAACGACGCGACCACCGGGCGTGCGCGCAGCGCCGACCAGCGGAACCTGCTCACGTACCTGCGCGGCAAGGTGGACACCCGCCGCGACCCCGAGTCCGGGGCCCTGCGCGACGTCAACCTGCGCGGCGACGACCAGACCACGTGGGGCGCCGCCGCGGTGACCTTCCGGAACGACGACGAGCGCCGGTTCACGGTGCTCCGTGCGTACATCGTGCCGAAGCGCGCCCGCGGTGTCGGTGACATCCAGATGACGATGGCGACGGTCGACGACACGTTCGACCTCCGGCGGCTCGAGGAGTTCGTGCCGACCCGCTTCCACCACCTCGAGCTGACCGGGCGCGTGCCCGGGCTCGTGATCCGCGACACCTACCAGGAGCTCGCGTACACGCTGCAGACCCGGCTCGGGATCGGCGACTCCGGCGGCGGCAACCGGGCGATGCGCCTGCTCGCGCGCATCCAGGCCGGGCAGCACCTGCCGACCGTCGACGCCCTGTACAAGTCGCTCGTGCTCGAGACGCCGGGCACGTACGAGGCAGCGGACCGGGCGCTCGCGCACTTCTCCGCCCTCGACGAGGCGTACGAAGCGATGGACACCGAGGAGCGCAAGGTCCGCATCCTCTCCCCCATCACCGACCTGCACGCCGAGATCGAACGCGCCACGGCGGCGGCCGCGGCGCTCGACGGGATCGCCACCGGCGCCGAGGTGTCGCCGTTCGCGCACTGGACCGCCTCGCGCAAGCGCTCGCTGCTCGACGCCGAGGTCGACCGCAACGGGCGTGAACGCACGGCGGCGCGCGCCGAGGTCGCCGCGGCGGAGGCCCGGCACGCCGCGGTCGAGATCGAACTGCGCGACGCCGAGGCGCGCCTGCGCGATCAGGGCGGCAACGCACTGGCGCAGCTCGAGGACCGCATCGAGCGCCGGACCCGGGAGCGCGACGCCGTCGTCCGGACCCGTGCGACGTTCGACGAGCGCACGGCGGTGCTCGGGGTCTCGGTGGCGTCGGAGTCGGACTTCACCGGCGTGCAGCGTGCCGCGCACGACTTCCTCGGTCGGTACGCTGCGTCGCGTTCTGACCTGGACGAGCGTCGGGACGCCCTGACGCGCGAGGAGTACCCGCTCCTCGACCGCGAGCGGTCCCTGCGTCAGGAACGGCAGTCGCTCGAGCACCGTCAGGGCGCCATGCCGCTGCCGATGCACGAGGCCCGGCTCGCGATGGCCCGCGTCGCCGGCATCGACCCGGACTCGCTGCCGTTCGTCGCGGAGTTGCTCGACGTCCTGCCCGGCGAGGAGCGCTGGCGCACGGCCATCGAGTCCGTCCTGGCCCCCGTCGCCCGCACGCTGCTCGTCGACCAGGACCGACTGGACGACTTCAGCGCCGCGATCGACTCGCTGCGCCTGCCCGTCCGCGTGCAGTTCGAAGGCGTGCCCACCGGTCCGCACCTGGACCTCGAGGGCGACCCGGCGATGGTGTCCGGCAAGCTCGCGATCAAGTCGTCGCCGTTCAGCACCTGGGTGCGGGAGCGCATCGAGTCCGACCGCACCGACGCCCGCTGCGTCTCGTCCGCGGACGAGCTCGGTGGCGGCGGTCGACGCGTCACCGAGTCCGGACAGCTCCGCGACGGTCGTCGTGGCGCGCACGGCGACCGCCGCCAGGCGAACGTCATCGGCTTCACGAACGAGGCACGCGTGGCCTCGGTCGAGGACGAGCTCGCGTCGATCGCGCAGGACCTCGCGACGCTCGAGGCCCGCCGTACCGACGTCGCGCAGGACATCGCGGCGCTCGACACCCTCCGCGCCGCGCACCAGCACGTGGTCGACGTCACGTGGGACGCCCTCGACGTCGACGGCGTCGAGACATCCCTCGCACGCCTCGACGAGGAGCGCCAGGCGTTGCTCGCCGCCGACGACGGGCTCCGCACCCTGCGCACCTCGGTCGCCCGCCTGCGGAAGGGGCTCGACGAGGCGTCCGACCGTCGGAGCGCCGCGCGACTGTCGGTGAGCCGTCTCGACGAGCGCCATGCCGTGCTCGTCGACGGGCAGGACGCCGCCGCCGAGATCCTGTCGCGCTTCGAGTCCCTGCCGGACAGCGTTCCGGACGACGCCCAGGAGCGCCTGCTCGCCGAGACCTTCGAGGAGGTCGGGGCCCCGGACGGTGTCGACGGGTTCGACGATGCAACCCGCCGACTGCGGCGTCGCCTCGAGGAACGGCTGTCGCAGGCCCTCGACGGCGCCGCGTCGGCATCGAACGCCCTGACGCTCACCTTCCAGCGGTACCAGGACGCCTGGCCGGACCCGAACCTCGGCACGGGGGTCGCCTCGTACCCGGACTACCACGCCATCCTCGACCAGATCGTGGCGACCGGCCTGCACGCCCGCCGCACCGAGTGGCGTCGTCGGCTGTCGCAGTGGAGCGGCGAGGACCTCGTCCCGCTCGCGGGTGCCTTCGACCGCGCCGTCGTCGAGATCGAGGAGCGGCTCGAGCCCGTCAACGAGATCCTGCGCGACCTGCCCTTCGGCGCGAACCGCGACCGTCTGAAGATCCAGATCCGACGGGTCACCCGCGAGGACGTCGTCTCCTTCCGGAAGGAGCTCCGCGCCCTCTCGGCCTCGGTCGACACCGAGCTGACCGACGACGTGCTCGAGACCCGGTTCCGCCGGCTCCGACGCTTCATGGCCGTCATCCGCCCCGACCCGGATGCCGCCCGCGGTCGCACGACCCAGCGCGACGCCGTGCTCGACGTCCGCCGGCACATGGAGATCACCGCGGTCCGGTACGACACGTCCGGGGCCGACCTGGGCGTGTACTCGTCCCTCGGTGACAAGTCCGGCGGCGAGACGCAGGAGCTCGTGGCGTTCATCGTCGGGGCGGCGCTCCGTTACCAGCTCGGCGACGAGACCCGGCCCCGGCCGCGGTTCGCCCCGGTGTTCCTCGACGAGGCGTTCATCAAGGCGGACTCGGAGTTCGCCGGGCGTGCCGTCACCGCGTGGCTCCGGCTCGGGTTCCAGCTCGTCGTGAGTGCACCGCTCGACAAGGTCACCGCGCTCGAGCCGTCGATGGAGCGGCTCCTGTCGATGCGGAAGCACCCGGAGACCGGCCACTCGTCGATCACCGAGATCGCGCGCGTCGCGCCCGACGCGGGCTGACGCGCGGGCGCGGGGCGCGCGGGGCGCGCGGGGCGCGCGAGGCGGCGCGCGCGTGAGGTCGCACGAACTGCCGCCTGACGGCGCCGGCGGCGGCACTTCGTGCGACCGTCGCGCGCTGCGCACGGCGTGTTGCGCGACCTGGACGCAACCGCGTTGCGGACTGGAGGCACGGTGCGGGCCCGCCCCGTGCCTCCAGTCCGTGTCTCCGTACGTCCGGAGCGACGTGCGGACGACCGCAGGTCGGCGAGCGAGGTCAGCGAGTGAGGTCGCGCGAACTGCCGCCCGAGGCGGCTCGACGCGATAGCTCGTGCGACCCCGGCGACTCGCCTGCGGCGTGTCCTGCGACCTCGGGCGGGGCTTCGGGGCGGAGCCCCGGGCGGGCACGCTACGGTGGGCGCGTGTTCGGACGACGCTCTCCCCAGACCCGCCCCGACGACTCGCCAGGTCTCGGCATCGGCGCCCTCGTGCGCGTGGTCGACAGCGATCGAGGTGGCGAAGAGTGGGCCGACGAACCGATCGGCGTCATCGTCTCACCGGGAGGCAGCCAGATCGGCGGGGCCCAGCGCACCTGGATGGTCGCGTTCGAGGAGCCCGTGTACACGAAGGACGGCCGCGGCCCCTTCGAGCGCGCGACCGTCCTGAGTCGTCAGTTGGTGCCGGTCGAGCCGACACCGGAGTCCTAGGACCCCGGGCGGATCAGTACTCTTCCGAGCCGCTCTTCATCATGGCGGCGACGGCCATGCAGACCCCCACGCCGCCGAGCACGCCGATGCCGATGATGACGCCTGCGATGAGTTCGAGCATTGGTGACTCCTTGGTTCCGGGGCCGGTGTGGCTTCCCTCAGGCTACCGGATGCCGCGCATGAGCTTCAGCACCGGCTTGGCGATGACGAGCAACACGACACCGACGGCGACGGCGACGAGGCCGAGGATCGCGAAGTACGGGGCCTCGTTCTCCGGGTCGTAGTACTGCGACAGGACACCGGTGACGGCGGTACCGAGCGAGACCGACAGGAAGAACAGCGCGACCATCTGGGTCTGGAACTTCGGCGGTGCGAGCTTCGTGGCGACGGACTGGCCGATCGGCGAGAGCAGGAGCTCCGCGAAGGTGAAGACGAGCAGGATGCCGACGAGCACGAGCAGCGGCGTGCCGTTCTGCCCGGTGCCGACGAACGGCAGGAACAGCAGGAACGCGACGCCCATGATGCCGGTGCCGAGTGCGAACTTCGTCGGGGTGGACGGCTGACGGGGCCCGAGCTTGGTCCACATCGCCGCGAACACGCCGGACAGCACGATGATGAACACCGGGTTGATCGACTGCACCCACGAGACCGGCATCTCCCAGCCGAACAGGGAGCGGTCGAGGCGCTGGTCGGAGTAGATCGTCAGGACGGTGAACTGCTGCTGGTACAGCGACCAGAACACCGCGCTGCCGATGAACAGCGGGATGAAGGCGAGGACGCGCGAGCGCTCCTCCTTCGTGATGCCGCTGGACAGGATCACGACGAAGTACGCGATGGTGGCGAGCACCACGATGGCGACGACGACCTGCGGCAGGTTGTCGACGTTGAGCAGGCCGGTGAGGACAGCCGTCAGGATGATGGCCAGCCCGACGACGACGAGGATGCCGACGAGCGGGTAGCGACGCTTCTCGAGCGGGTTCGGGACGTGCCGGACGACGGCGGGGAGCTTGCGGCGACGGATCGCGTACTGCACGAGGCCGGCCGCCATGCCGACCGCGGCGATGCCGAACCCGACGTGGAAGCCGAACTTCAGCTGGAAGTAGCCGGTCAGGAGCGGACCGAAGAACGCGCCGAGGTTCACGCCGAGGTAGTACAGCGAGAAGCCGGCGTCGCGGCGGTCGTCGTCCTTGCTGTACAGACCGCCGACGATCGTGGTCGCCGTGGCCTTCAGCCCGCCGGACCCGAGCGCGATGAGGACGAGGCCGACACCGACGCCCGCGACGCCCGGGATGAGCGCCAGTGCGATGTGGCCGCACATCACGACGACCGCGCTGCCGAACAGGGTGCGGTCCGCGCCGATGAGCCGGTCGGAGATCCACGCGCCGAGGATCGTGAAGAGGTACACCGCGCCGCCGTACGCGCCGACGATGCCGGTCGCGACGTGCGAGTCGATCCCGAGGCCGCCCTTGGCCACCGAGTAGTACATGTAGATGAGGACGATGCCCTGCATCCCGTAGAACGAGAACCGCTCCCAGAGTTCGACCGCGAACGGCGTGGACAGCTCGAACGGCTGCCCGAAGAATGTGCGCTTGCGTTCCGGCGCGGTGGTGCCTGACATGCCGGACAGTCTGCCCCTCGGGCGAGTGTCGCACCGAATCGACGAATCCTGCTCATGTATTGCACTTGCCAGGATTTGGAGGGTTCCCACCACCGGCGACGATCCCACGGTGCCGTTCGTTGTGCCGCCCGGACGGCGTTCGTGCGGCTCACGGGTGCCGTGAATAGCGTGGCTTCTGCAACACCGGACAGAGCAGTTCAGGAGGGCTCCGACCATGGTCGACACCGCACCCGTCCACAGCACGAACACGCCCAAGGCCGACGCCGCGGGCGACCCCGCCGCGGGCACACCCGCCGGCGGGACGGACACCGACGTCCGCATCGACGTCGACCTGCTCGCCGAGCACCTGCTCGGTCGCTGGGCGGAGGACCGACGCATCTCCCGCCGGCTCGCACTCGACCCCGCGATGCACAAGATCGAGGGCATGCCCTACGCCGATGCCCGCGGTCGGACGCTCGACCAACTCCGGACCCTCGTCGACGCCGGCGCCATCCAGCGGCCCTACCCCGAGGAGTTCGGCGGCCAGAGCAACCACGGCGGGAACCTCGCAGCGTTCGAGGAGCTCGTCACCGCCGACCCCTCGATGCAGATCAAGGCCGGGGTGCAGTGGGGCCTGTTCGGCTCGGCAGTGCACCACCTCGGCACCGAGCGGAACCACCGCGAGTTCCTGCCCGGCATCGTCTCGTTCGACGTGCCCGGCTGCTTCGCCATGACCGAGACGGGCCACGGCTCCGACGTGCAGAGCATCGCCACCACGGCGACCTACGACCCGGACACCCAGGAGTTCGAGATCCACACGCCCTTCCGTGGCGCGTGGAAGGACTACATCGGCAACGCCGCCCTGCACGGCAAGGCGGCGGTCGTCTTCGCGAAGCTCGTGACGCAGGGCGTCGACCACGGCGTGCACGCCTTCTACGTGCCGCTCCGTGACGCCGACGGCGCCTTCCTGCCCGGCGTCGGCGGCGAGGACGACGGCTACAAGGGCGGCCTGAACGGCATCGACAACGGGCGCCTGCACTTCGACCACGTCCGCGTCCCGCGCACGAACCTGCTCAACCGCTACGGCGACGTGGCCGAGGACGGCACGTACTCCTCCCCGATCGCGTCGCCCGGCCGCCGCTTCTTCACCATGCTCGGCACGCTCGTGCAGGGCCGGGTGTCGCTCGACGGTGCCGCGGTCGTCGCCCAGAAGATCGGGTTGCAGATCGCCCTGACGTACGCCGCCCAGCGACGCCAGTTCCCCACCGGCGACGGCACCGAGGGGGTCCTGCTCGACTACGGCCGCCACCAGCGCCGCCTGGTCCCCCGCCTCGCCACGGTCTTCGCGCAGTCGTTCGCGCACGAGAAGCTCCTCCGCACCTTCGACGACGTCTTCAGCGGGCGCGAGGACACCCCGCAGCGCCGCGAGGACCTCGAGACCCAGGCCGCGGCGTTCAAGTCGATGTCGACCTGGTCCGCGCTCGACACCCTGCAGGAGTGCCGCGAGGCCTGCGGCGGCGCGGGCTTCCTCGCCGAGAACCGCCTCACCGGACTCCGCGCCGACCTCGACGTCTACGTGACCTTCGAGGGCGACAACACCGTCCTGCTCCAGCTCGTCGGGAAGCGCCTCCTGACGGACTTCCGTGCGAAGGCCCCCAAGGACCCGGCGTCGACGGCGAAGTTCGTCGCGGCCCAGGCGGCGACGAAGCTCGCCGACGCCACCGGCATCCGGCGCCTCGGTCAGGCCGTCGCCGACCGTGGCTCGCTCGCCGCGTCCGTGACCGACCTGCAGGACGCGAAGACGCAGCGCGACCTGCTCGCCGGTCGTGTGGACACGATGGTGACCGAGATCGGGCTCCGTCTGGCGTCCGCCGGCAAGGACCGAGCCCGCGGCGCCCTCCTGCTCAACCGGTCGCAGCACGAGCTCATCGAGGCCGCCAAGGCGCACGCCGAGCTCATGCAGTGGGAGGCGTTCACCGAAGCGATCGACGAGGTCCCGCCGGGCGACACCCGCCGTGTGCTCGTCTGGCTCCGCGACCTGTTCGCCCTCGGCCTGCTCGAGCAGCACCTCGACTGGTACCTGATGCACGGTCGGATCACGGCGCAGCGCGCCCGTGCGGTGTCGGCGTACATCGACCGGCTCGTCGCCCGCGTCCGTCCGGTCATCCCGCAGCTGCTCGACTCGTTCGGCTACGAGCCCGGCCACGTCCGCGCTCCGATCGCCCTCGGCGAGGAGCAGGCGCGGCAGGACGAGGCGCGTGCGTGGTTCGCCGCGGAGGCAGCGGCCGGTCGGCTCCCGGAGCAGGAGAAGAAGCCCCGCCCGTAAGCCGGGCACGGGACCGCGCCCCCGGACGAACACCGCGCCCCGAAGGAACGGAGCGCAGTGTTCGTATCGGGGCGCGATCCGACCACGGACCGGCGGGACCCCGTGGGACGCCGGCCCCGCAGCCAGCGTCAGGCCTCGGTACCGCCGAGGTCCCCCAGCGCCCGACGCAACCGCGCCTCGGCGTCGTCGTCCGCCGCCGTCGCCGAGGCCGACTCGTTCGCCTCGGTGACCGCACGCACGACCTCCTCCCGCTGGATCTTCACCCCGCGCGGTGCGTCGATGCCGATGCGGACGCCGTCCCCGCGGCTGTCGAGCACCGTGATGACGATGTCGTCACCGACGAGGATCCGCTCGCCGACCTTCCGCGTGAGTACCAGCACCCGCTCAGCCTAGCGACAGGACGGGCACCCCCAGCAGGTGGACCGACTCCGGCGTGGCGGTCTCCCCTGCGCCGATCGCCACGACCCCGGCGACGTGCACCCGTCCGGCGACCGCGGTGAGCATCGCGCTCGAGTCCTCCGGCTTCCGCCCCACGTCCACGACGACCCACACCTGGTCGGGCCCGAGGCCGTCCACGGTCTGGGCGTCGTCCCACGCGGCGACCCCGAGCAGCGCGTGGCCGTCGCGGACCCCCTCGGCCCGCGCGAGGATCCCGCTCCGCCGGTCCGACGCGTCGGTCGGGCGGAGCGCGTAGCGGGTCGCGAAGATGCCGGCGGCCGCGTCGACGTCGTTGGGTCGGCCGACCAGGAGCACCAGGTCCCCGTCTGCGCAACGCACGGCGGCGGGCACGGGCCGAGCCGTGCCTCCAGGCCGGACGACGACGGGATCCGCGACCAACGCGTCGACGGCCTGGAGGCGCGACCCACCCTGCACGGGTTCCGTCACCTCCGGCAGTGCCGGCGCCGGGCGCGGGGCGCTCCCCGTGATCCCGTCGGCGACGAAGCCGTCCAGCACCGACGCGAACGCGTCGGCCCGCGTCGACGCGGTGCCGTCACCGCCGGCGATCCGAGCCTCGGCTTCCTCGGCGTCGGCGAGCAGCGCCGCGATGCCCACCCGCGTGGCGGGGCCGTCGGCGATGGCGACGCGGGCGGTGGGGACCTCGTCGGGCGCGGGGACCTCGACGGTGGCCTCGACGTGCGCCCTGCGGAAGAGCCCGCCGATGCCCGGCGTGGTGACGCGCTCGGCGGCGACGATCCGGGCACCGGCGCCGAACTCGGCCCGGACGGCGTCGCGGACCTCGTCGAGCGTGGCGCCGTTACGCTGCAATCGGGTCGGCGGCACGGACGACTCCCACGGTCTCGATGGTGGAGCCCGCGGCGGTGGCCTCCTGGTAGGAGAGCACCGGCAAGCCGTTCGACTGCGCGGACACCATGCGGTGCACGGCCGGGCGGAGCTGCGGGGCGCAGACGAGGACGGCGGAGATCCCCTGGTCCTCGACGGAACGGACGGCGTCGCGGAGGGACCCGAGGACCTGCTCGATGCGATGCGCGTCGAGCACGATCTGGGTGCCCTGCTCCGACGGACGGAGGCCCTCGAGCATCGACTGCTCGAGCAGCGGGTCGATCATGATCACCCGGAACGTGCCGGCGTCGAGGTAGCGGGCGGCCAGTGCGGGGCCGAGTGCGGCACGGGCGGCCTCGACGAGCCCCTCGGGGTCGGTGGAGACCTTCGCGCGGAGCGTGAGCGCCTCGCAGATGCGGCCGAGGTCGTTGATCGGCACGCGCTCGGCGAGCAGCCCCTGCAGCACCCGCTGGAGTTCGGCGAGCGAGAGCATGCCCGGCACGAGCTCCTCGACGGCCGCGGGGTTGACCTGCTTGACGCCCTCGGTCAGGACCTTGACGTCCTCGCGGGTGAGCAGGCGGGCGGCGTTGTCGCCGATGACGGCCTGCAGGTGCGTCACGAGGACGGACACGCGGTCGATCACGGTGGCGCCGGTCATCTCGGCGGCGTGCCGGAGTTCGGCGGGCACCCACTTGCCGGTCAGACCGAACACCGGCTCGACCGTCGAGGCGCCCGGCAGTCCGTCCAGGTGGTCGCCGAGCGCGAGCACGCTGCGGGCCGGAGCGGTGCCGCGGCCGGCCTCGACGCCGGCGATCCGGATGGCGTAGGTGGACGGTGGCAGGTCGATGCTGTCGCGGGTGCGGACCGGTGGCACGACGATGCCCATGTCGACGGCGATCTTCCGGCGGAGCGCACGGACGCGGCCGAGCAGGTCGTCGGAGGCGCCGGACACCATGTCGACCAGGTCGGGCGCGAGGAGGATCTCGAGGGCGTGCACGCGCATCTGCTCGATGAGGTCCTCGGGGGTGTCGCCGGTGGGCGCTGCGGCCTCGAGGGCCTGCTGCTCGGCGGCGGCCGACTCGGCGTTCGCGGCGTTCCGGCCGATCCGCCAGGCCGTGAAGAGCAGCGTCGCGCCGACGAGCAGGAACGGCAGGATCGGCATGCCGGGGATGAACCCCATCGCGATGGCGGCGACACCGGCGATCATCAGCGCGTTGCGTGACTGCGACAGCTGCGTCGCGGCCGAGGCGCCCATCTCGGACTCCGCGCCGGAGCGGGTGACGATCATGCCGGTGGACACCGCCATGAGCAGCGCCGGGATCTGCGTGACGAGGCCGTCGCCGATGGTCAGGATGCCGTACTTCGACAGGGCGTCGGTGGCGGAGAGCCCGTTCTGCAGCATGCCGATCGCGATGCCGCCGACCAGGTTGATGATGATGATGAGGATGCCGGCGATCGCGTCGCCCTTGACGAACTTCGAGGCGCCGTCCATCGCGCCGTAGAAGTCGGCCTCGGCGGAGACCGCGGCCCGGCGGTCCTTCGCCTGTTGGTCGGTGATGAGCCCGGCGTTCAGGTCGGCGTCGATCGCCATCTGCTTGCCGGGCATGGCGTCGAGGGTGAACCGTGCGCCGACCTCGGCGACGCGCTCGGCGCCCTTCGTGACGACGACGAACTGGATGACGATGAGGATCAGGAAGATCACCGCGCCGATGATGATCGACCCGGACACGGCGACGTGGCCGAACGCCTGGATGACGTCGCCGGCGAAGCCCTCGCCGAGCACGAGGCGGGTGGACGCGACGTTCAGGCCGAGGCGGAACAAAGTCGCGACGAGCAGCAGCGACGGGAACACCGAGAAGTCGAGCGGCTTCTTCACGAACAGCGTCGTGAGCAGGATCACCAGCGCCAGCAGGATGTTGCAGATGATCA
>Ga0153924_1001172_pt1 | contig 14155 bp, 17 predicted proteins | sample TSNJ008MetaG_FD_104709 | JGI IMG/M metagenome (GOLD analysis project Ga0153924, IMG submission 104709) | Attine ant fungus gardens microbial communities from New Jersey, USA - TSNJ008 MetaG | ecosystem: Host-associated > Fungi > Mycelium > Unclassified | place: USA: New Jersey, Wharton State...
CCTTACACTACTTGGTTCCAAAAGGATTTGTGACAGAACGTAACAAGAGAAAAGATGGCAGCTTTGATATCAAGTTCGAATCGTATGGATAACGATAATACTAAAAACAATGACGATTATTTAGCCTAAAGTCGATCAAGACCGTATCCTTATATCACCGAGAATTCAGAGCTAGTCTATGAAATTCGAATTTGAGGAGTTTTCCAGCATAGAGGACGTTTTTCTATACCTTGTATCAGTTGCACCCTACATGAAACAAGTTCTTCCTGTAAGCTCATACAAGGGCTATGTTTTTTCAATAGTGCCTTTAACTCCTCTATCTGGAGATGTACTGATGATGGTCTATACCAAGGGTAACATCGATGCAGGGATGGTGGAGTTTGATATCTCTACTAAAAAATACAAGTCAGTCACTTCCGTGGAACGAGCGGATAAAAATTATTTTATTATTCTGACACCTAAGACCGCGAGTGTAGCAGATGGCGCCATCGCACAGTTGGAATCAAAATCCAACCTGTGAGCTACCGCTGACTAAAATCAGCGGTTTGTCGTCATCAGCTGTCTATACTAGCGAATTCTAGGCTTGGATAAGCCCACAGTTATTGGTTAGTTTGAAGGTAGCAGTAACAAAGACGAGTGGTTTTAGGCCTTAACTCTGCTATTATTGGAGAAACCTGAGATACCTGAAATGTAAAGCCGCCAAGGTACACTATCTAAAGCTATAGCACTCTTCTTTGTTCTAGTTGAGTGCCCGAAATGATTATAATTTTTTAACCGGACAATGACATTATAAGATCACTGTTTTCTTCTCCTAGCAAATAGGTATATCTATAAAAATAAAAAAAGTAGATAGATAAGGTCGGTCGCATAGACATCAATTCGTAAGAGAAATCAAAGACGTGACATAGGTGAAGCCGTTACAGATTTCTTTCTAGCATATCTGTCAACAATGTCTTCCGGGGTCTGACCATTGAAAAGGGTCTTGCATAGTCCCCGAAGATACCTCATTATACCCCAGGTCCCAGCTTTGATTAACAGTGCCATGAATATTTTCATTGCTGGACCGTATGTTTTATTTCTAATAATTATCGGAATAATGTCGTTTATAACCCATAAGTTGTGCTGCCAGCATTTCCAGAATAGTGTGAACTGCGCTTCGTTGAGATTGCCAAAGTGCATAGAATTCTTCTCTGAAAAATCCTGATAGAGTAGAGGTGCTACCAATCCCCTCATATTCATCTGCCGAAAGTCTTCTATCAAGTCAATTGTATACTGAGTCTCGTCGACTGTCTCATCTGGCCAACCTATGATGAGAGTCAATGCAGGAAACCAGTGATTCTGATTTAGAATCCTTGCTCCTTCTCTCACTACTGCTCCCCATTCTTCTGGCCTATACGGCTTCGTCTTGATTCCGAGGTGTTTTTTCACCATTCTCGGTGCTACAGTCTCTACTCCTAGATTCGTTGCAAGCCATCTTCCATTGTTGTCCATATCATTAATCTGAGAAAGCTTCTTTATAAGATCTGGCGATGATGCCACTGCAGATAAAGTCATGTGAGTGGTTCCAATAAAATTTGCACCTACTTCTTTCAACCCCTTCCACAGACCTAAAATTGCATCCGCGTTGGGGATAAAATCTCGGTTATCGCATCCGTAAAGAAGCATCTCATCCGACTGAAGCCAAATAGAATCAAAACCGTATTTTAGATTTATTTTGGCTTCCGTCTGTAGTCTTTCAAGTGGGATGTCTTTTTTAGAACGCTTGTTGACGTCACAGAAATCGCAACCTCTTCCACAACCGCGCATAGCTTCTATCAACGAGTTTATAGTTGGGCCACGTATCATAGGAATGTTTTCAATATTTCTAACAAAAGTGTGTAGTAATTCAGGTGCATCACCTGTCTCAAGATCACGGAAGAGATCAAGTGCGAGTTCGTCCGCTTCGCCTATAACCACTGTGTCAATACCGTGGATTTTCATTCTGTCAGGCTTCGCGAGTTCCCATGCGCCGTTTCCACCTACTACCACTTTAAAGTTGTACTTCTTTTTTAGTTGAATAATAGAAGCACACATCTTTTTGAATTTCATTGCAACATAGGACAGCTTTTCTGGTGACATTGTAGTCGTGACTGGAGCCATTCCAAGGGGATCCATGACATTCACTCCGACAACTTTGGTCACAGGTCCGATACATTTATCAAGCATTTCTGGATGTGCAAGGAAGACGTCTTCTGGGGCGTATTCTTTTAGGAGAGAGCCTTCGATCCTTCGTAGACCGCATTGTGCAACCTTTACCTCACCAGTATTCTTATCTGTTTCAACGCTTGGACAAAATAACCTGTCAAAAACAAATTCAGGAATCAGTTCATAAGGTCCGCAAGCAATGAAGCCGTAAAGAAAATTTCCTCTATAATTTGTCATTAGACTTCTATCCGCTGTTAAAACTATCCTCTTCCCTGCAACCATCTTGTCTTTTATCCTCCACCTCCCTTAGGTATAAATCTATTACTCTAAGTCTATGAGTCGGCAGCAGGAGTTTACTAGCTTGCATGAAGGAGGAGATTCAATAGAGACCTTTTATATGCCCTCTGATTAATATTGATTTTAATTGTCTATGGTTAAGAAGCGATAAGGCGTCTGAATATGTCACCCACTTAAACCCCTCATGTTCTTTTGATATTTTTATGAGACTATTGAAGCTGATAGCAAAATAAAAGGTCACCTCTTTATTGGACTTCATTCCATCTGCTCTAAAATATGAATAGCGAATTTTTCCAATATAAGATTGTATATCTAGATTAGATATACCTGTCTCCTCTGCCACCTCTCTCTTTAAAGTCTCGATTTCGGTCTCTCCTTTCTCTTTATGTCCTTGCGGAAAACCCCAGAATCCTCTACGATTTCTCAGTAAAAGAAACTCAGCCGATTCGGCATGATTGGTATCCTCATCGCTAGGTGACTGATACTTAATGACTGCTCCGATAGACCGCTCAACTGTCACTGCTTATATACCAATAACCAAGATAAACGCCCATAAATATATGATATTGGTCTTGATCTGGCTAACGTCTGCAATTCATTAAACGTATTAATAACAAACAAAACGAATTGTTGAATGCTAGAGGGCCGGTCGTCTAGTCCGGTAGGATGCGGCATTGGCATTGCCGAGGTCGTGGGTTCGAATCCCACCCGGTCCACCTGTATTTCATCATTGGTGTTATAATATGCTCATGTGCATACAGACAGATATACCATTACTTTATGCTTCAAATACGAGACCGACCTTCCAATCTATACTGGATGCAAAATATTCCCTGATTTCAATGGCAACTTTTCCTTGGTGAATAATATGATATATCCTAAAAATCGAATTGGATTCCGAATTGTATCCTATTTTAATTATTTTTCTAAAGGTTTCTAATTCATAACCTATAATGATATTTCCTATGCCTAGGTTCTTTCTCCTAATCTGCTTTATTATATTCCTAGGTAGGTTTGCTAGAAAAAAGCGCGACTTTGCATTGACTAGTATCTCCCCAGTTTTTTTGCTAACTATACACGCGTTTCGTAGTATGAGTTCACCATCCTCCGTTTGTTTTAGAACGTTCACCATAGTCTCTGAATTCGTCAATATACTCAAGATCTGTTCGATTGTACCTGTCTCGGCCAAAAGAATTTTTTTCGTAACAGGCAATTTGAGGTTCGACTTCTTTTCGAGTTCGGAAATCTTTTGTAACATATGACTTCCAAAATCCTTTACCAGTACAGAAACTACGACCATTCACAAAATCTCCAATAATACAATATTGATGAGATAGTTGTAATATTAAACGACCTAAAATACGACCCTAAGGAATAGTGCAATAAAAGCAGCTGCTATCGTTCCTAAACTAATTACTTTGAGATAGACTTCCAATCTCTTGGCTCTAGGCTCGTTTAACCTATTCCTCATTAGTTCTTTGTATGGCCTGGATACTTTAATATGCATGTAACTGACTAGGGCCGCACTCACGGACACTATAAAAGGCAATATTCCAACACCATTTGTTTGCATTATATATCCTCCTAACACTGGAAGTGCACCCCACGAAAAGATGAATCCAAGATCATTATGCAAGAACCCTTTGAATAATTCAAAGTTATATGCAAAAACGAAAAATCCCTCTAGAACAGCGACTACTGAAAGCAAGGGAACATAATATATTATATAATAAATTCCCATAAAATAAGCAATAGCTAAACTCAAGATTATTAACAGCCATAGATCTCTTGCGCCGAAGTAGCTGCTCCACGGCTTATTTTTTTTTGAACCTAAACTATCAGCTGCATGAGCCGCTATCCCCAAAGCTAAACCGTAAATTAGAGCTATAGCAGCGACCCTATCCCATAGTATTGTGGGGGACAGCATAGAACCCATAATCGTAAACGATATACACATCCCAGTATAAGGCAGAAACAGTAAGCCGATAAAGAATCGGAATTTTAATGAGCCGAATTTAGGTACGAACCATTCGTTCAAACGAGGATATTTGTTCATGGTTTGTTTGCCGAAACAATGGCAGCCGTATTCATAGTGTGTAACGTGAAAGATATGTTCTTAAACCCTTTATCTTCCAGCGCCTTTATAGTCTGCACAGGCCAATTACTCATTTTTACAACCTGATCCAACTCTTGAAAAACTGGGGCCCAAGAGCTTATCATTTTGGAAGCCGATCGCAAAATCATAAAGTAGGCATTCCAAAAATTTCTGGCCAATAAGTTTGATGGGTAAGTAAAATCGTGGAAAACCAAAACACCATTATGTTTAAGGACACGCCAACACTCGTTTACTACTCTTTCAACATCGACATATTTCGCTAGATATGATGACGTGACCGAGTCGAAAGATTCCTCTCTGTAGGGCAAGAATTCCGCTGTTCCGTTTGTTAGCTCTCCAGTGCTGCATTTTTTTTTTGCAACCTGTAAGTAATCGAATGTCAAATCAAGGCCTACGACCATTCTTGGTCCTCTTATTCCTTTGCTCCCACGCCGTTTTATCAGTGAGGATAGTATTCCTGTACCAGATGCGAGGTCTAGACACATATGATGACCAGTAGAGAAATGCAAAGATGAGGAATAACAATGACAGGAAAGATGGTGCTTATCAATAACATCTAGGATCCGCTTTTTCCAGATGTAGTCCTGACCAAAAGTGGTTATACGAACTACAGCATCATAACTAGAAGCATTTATAGATGTGAAGAATCTTGATGCCGTTTTGTGTCCGTCATGGATTTGCAACAACACTTTCATCTATTCTGTATGATTGTTAGGTATTTTAAGTATTGAAACTTATACATGCGAGCATTCACAATAATTATAGTTGTATTTCGTAAACTGGGAGAGAGACGTAACTATTCAACGGTTAGACGGGCGGATGGTAGTTAGGAAAAGAAATAAATCAACAAAAAATTTTCATGAATACCTTTTGGCGGCCACTTATAGTATAATGTCCATTGTGATGGCACATCCTTCTGCTCCTCCGCCTGCAGGAAGGATGACATTGGGAAATGAAGGACACTATATGAGGAATAAGTTGAAAGCGTTAGGAATTCCTACTCCTTGTCTGATTTCGATATCAGAAGACACCATCATTGAAGAATATGTAGAAGGGGGTAACTTATATGAGGCGCTTGCAGATGAGGAAGACAAAAAAAATAAAATATACTCTTTGGCTTTCCAAGCAGGCGCCATAACGGGAAGGTTTCACAAAGCCGGGTACGTTTTTGCAGATAACAAGTCGCAGAACTATCTGGTAAATTTTGATAAATCCCTATTACGAACGGATCTGGGATTTATTCACAAAACTAATTCGATATTTGCACAAAGCATGGACGTTGCATCATTTTTGGCAAGTGTCATTGACTTTGAGCAATACCAGTACGAGATGATAGAAAAAGGATTTCGCGATGGCTACATTTCCGAGGTTAGACGCAATTTTCCCTATCTTTATATAGTTTTACGCAACCTACTATCGTTAGGTTTTGCGTCGAATCAATCCGCAATGATCCAAAACATGACTAAAGGTCCCGACACGAACAAAGAAAAGAAAAAAAACTAGATTGGAGGTAATTCAGTCTTTCTGTCAAAACCGCCCGACCCGAATTTGCAGTAGAAGCATTGATCAGACAGCATATATGGTATTTTTTGGATGACCACCGCTCCGATCTTTAGTGCGATTTTTGTCATTACTCTATATTTAAACGGCATAGCAGGAATAACTTCGTAAAAATATACATTGTAATGATCAGGACAGAACTTCAGAGTAACTTGAGCTTTATGCCGGGTTTCTGGACTCGCCTCTCGATTGCTGTTGCTTATCGTCTTGGTAATATTGATCTGCTCTCGAATGTACTCGTGCTTGGGACATGGGCAATCCTTACCGCCTGGGTGCTTATAGGCAGGAATATTTTTCCAGTCGAAATCTGGAAAATCTTTCTCGAAATCCTCCATATGCTAATCCTTATGGGTACTAGAAGCTCATGTCATATAAACATGTATATACCATACATCTAGTAGTGATGCTCTGCAATAGAGTTCAGATCAGAAAAAATATATCTTTCCTTATACAAGAAAGCACAATCGACGTGGGACCGGAGCAATCTATTAACGGCAATGGAGGAGCAGCTGCTGCTACGACTACTAGAACTGCAAGGAGAAATATCGAACCTGATCAGAATTCTGGATTAAATTCAAATCTTGTTACGCTGATTGACTTCAAAAAGACGCTGTTAGAAGAAGAGAAAAAGGGTGAGGAGCGGATTAAAGATCTGAACAATAGCATTGATTCCACGAAAAGGCGGATCGATGATGAAAGAGTACAGCTAGAGGAACTACGAGTTAAACTCAAGCAGACAAATGAACAAAAGGACACAGAGTTGACCAGGTATACTGAAATGAAGAATAATCTCATTGAAGCCAGAAATCAAATGAAATCGAAAGACGACAAAAGCGGCTCAGCGGCTGCATTGAGATCACGCAGAGAAAAATATGATATGTCAAAATTGTCGAGAAACTTAGAACAGATCGAACGCGATATCCAAACAAAGAAGCTGTCGAAGGAAGAAGAACGAAAGTTAGTTGCAAGATCAAAGGAAGTCGCGACCAAGTTACATTCCCTAAAAGCTGTCTACAAAAAAGAAGACGATTATAGGAACATGTCATCCCAATACGAAATCTTAAGAACGAAAATGAATAAAATTTTCGACCAAAGGACTGAATTTGGTAACAAAATTGGTAAATTAAAGGCTAATCTTGATACACTTTTAAATTTGCGAGAAAATCTCTATCAAGATAGAAGGGCAGCAATTCGTGAAGTGAGAGAGGCGAAAGCAAAACTCGAGATGGTAGAGACCCAGCTTAATGCAATTCAATATAGAAAATCACGACAACAGGCAGCGCAAAATCGAGAGAGAAGACAATATCAACGACGTCAACCTCGTGATAATGAGGAAAGACGTGAAAACTTACAGGAAAGAGCAAAGAGAAATAAGGAATACCAGGACAGGTGGAATGTGCTGAAGGAAGCTGCTGTAAAGAAAATGTCGCGTGGTGAAAAGTTAACCTTTGATGAAATGAAATTAATCTACGGTGAAGGTAGCACATCGGACTAGATTATCAGAGGGATCCTACTGTTTTCTTTGACAAGTTGTCATGATGGTATGCGAAGAGCTATGCTGGTTGTTCCTTTAGATCTATACTGAAGTTCGGGTAGATCTATTCTATATTCTCTTTAAGTTTCCTCTTTTATAATTTCAGTAACGAACGTTGACCGCTAGCTCGCTTTGGCATAAACTAATCCTATCTCTATCGAGTCAAAACTCCGACTTCTAATTATACGTTAATCGGTCAGTTTATCTTTCCAGTTCAGCTATTTGAGATAACGCCACAGGCTAGGCATGCCACTAACAACGACGACAACTCTACGTCAGTTTATTACCATACTCATCGAATGTTAGTAAATTGAATTTCCCATAGATGTACTTTCTCTTGTATCGAATTAGAGAAAATTGTTAACTCTTCAAAGTATCTAAAACCGCAATCATCCAAAACACCTTCAAAATCGTACCGTTCTACGACTGTTCGCTTTTCACGCTCCAAGCAGCTTACAAGAGCTAACTTTATCGCTTCAGAATTTCCACGCTTTTTACTGTAAACGTACCAAAGGTTATGTGCACCTCGTAATCTCGACAAGATCCGATAAGTTTCATTTGACATCTTTGTGTAATGGCGATTCATGATCTCGGTATTAACATCCTCCCATGAGGGTGTTCTCCATGAAGCAATCCGCTCAAAACCATGACCATCAAACTCTGCTGCTAAGCTAACACCTTGATCCAATGTTGTTACAATTACTTCAGTTTTAGCAGCAATCGCATCCCTAAAATCCATTCCTGGTTCCATCCATCCCACGAAAATGATATCGAAATTTTTATCGATCCCCCAGCGTGCATCGGCTATTGTGACATAGTCAGGTTTAGGTATGTTACAGTCATAAAATATGCCAGAGTTTTTTTCGATCCCAGTTGCATCAGGAATAAATTGTTGTATCTTTACTAGAAAATCTCCGTAACCGCAACCAATGTCACAGTATCTAGGATTTTTTGAAACAGCTTTCGCGATTGCGACTAGACGTAGTACATCTATTTTTCTATATGTAAAATATGTGCCTCTCAATAGAGGGAAACTAAAACGTTCGTGATAAGGAGAAAGAGAGTATTTTCTAAACTGCTTTAGTGATTCTATAGCCATTTGCAGATCTCTTATCCCAAATGACATCTGTGGAGAACTAGAACTTAGCTTATTTTTTCCTTCCTTCGCGTTTGTTCTAGACGTCGATGTCGAAGTATGCAGCTGTCTGTTCGTTATGGGAGGTGTTGAGCCACTTGTAAAGACAATCTACCTTTGGAACAGTTTCACAACTTTAATGACTACTAGATTGATTAATACAAAAGAAATTGTCGATGCTGTTAGGGAGCTAAGCATAGATGCAATATACGGTTGTGCTCCTAGATGAAGAAACTGATAATGAAATGATATTTTTGTCAGAGAATAGACTACTTCAGAAATCGAAAATGCAGTGAAAAGTTTTCTTATATCTTTTTTTATTCTTTTAGAGTCTTTCTTCCCTGTGAAAGGATCTATATATCTAAATCTATTATCAATATAAAAGAGAATGACAAATAATGGGATGTAAACACTATATTCAGTTGATATTGCGACTATAGAGTTTGCAAAATTACTTTTGTTATAATGCTCGTAATATAACTGTGTAACAAATGCAGCAGAGAAGAAAGAACATATTCCAGCAATAATAATATTCTTATTAAATAGGATAAGGTCTCTGTATTTGCTATAAAAAGGTCCTCTCTGGTTTATAATGCTTGCTCAGTCCTTCCTTTTTGTGTTAAATTCGACCTAATTGACAATCATATGCTAGATTATAGGTTTACGGGTAGAAATTTATAGTATATGAATTACAGAAAAAAAGTAGCGACAAACTGGTTCAGATGAACAATTTCGGTGTCTAGCACACGAACTCTGGTTTTCTTAAATTACTCCGTGAACTAGTACAGACATGTTTACGAACTCTCCTTATCTCAAATTCAGTAGTGTGTTAATCGAATCTTACTTCCCATAATTGGTTGCCTTTTGATAAGAGAGCCGGAAGCGTCTCCATATAATGGAAGCCGCACTCATCAAGTATCGTTTCAAAGTCGAAACATTGTGTTGAATATAAACTCTCATCTTCTTCCTTTTTTAGCCAACGCTCTAAACCCCCGCGAACCTTATCTGATATTTCAGGCAGTGTATAGATATACCAAAGGTTATTGGCTGTTCGGAGCTTCGCAAGCTCTTCCTTCTTGTTTACTTCCGTTGTTAATGAAGAGGTATAGAATCTATTCATCAATTCAAAATTGACATCTATCCAAGAAGGTGTTCGCCACCAAGCTATTTTTTGAAATCCAAATTCGTCGTATTCACAATCTCCATTTATTCCGCACTGCCCCCCAGTATCAAAAGTCGTAATAATACATTTACTGAATTTTGATACAGTTTTACGGAAATCCACACCGGGTTCCATCCATCCTACAAATGATATGTCAAACGATCTATTGCCGAACCAATCAGTTAGGACCGATGAATAAATGTAATCTGGCAAATGTTTTTGAAATCTATAAAAAATACTTGTATCCTCTTCAATGCCTACCGCATTTGGGACAAATTGACGGATTTTGCTTAAAAAGTCTCCATAACCGCAGCCGATATCAATATAACTTGGATCCGGAGATATTGATTTCCCAATTGCCATTACACGCATGACATCAATTTTCCGATACGCAAAATATGAGCCAGCGAAAAACGGGAATATGTAGCGTTCATGATGTTCTGGCGGTTTACTGTGTATGAATTTCTTATAAGCAAAATAAGCCTTTTGCAAATCATCTCTTCTAAATGGCATCTTAGTCCTCTTTTTTGAAAATTTGGTGATTCGATCATATTAGATTTTCAGTATTTTTGGCCCTTATCTTGAAACTAACCCAAAACGCTTATTAACTACGCTCATAATTTTGGTTTTATGGTTAGAACATATGAAGAATGGTGGAAGACGGTTCCTGAGGATCTGAGAAAGAAATCTCGCAAGGGTGATGAGCAAAACAAGCCGTTGCTTAATCAAGTTAACTACGTTCTGTTACATCTCCATCTGGCAGGAAAACATGATGCTAAACCATCACATGCAGAGCTGAAAGAGTGGCTTCACAGTGGTCAAGTAGACGTACTTAGAATGACCAAAAAGTAAAATTCGTCACTCTCCTCTTCTTTTTAATCACATTCGTTCGAGTCATCTGTCGCATCTTATCTTATCGAGTATAACACTGTTTTGTAATTGGCATAGCGTTTAAATAGTTTCGAACGTATGCAGCTTAGTGAATTAAGATGCCAATTGCTATAATTCCGGACGTTGATGAACAAAGATGTATCGGTTGTGCTCTATGTGTAGAAATTTGCACGGCTCTCGGCCCAGATGTTCTAAGAGTAAAGCCTGTAGAAGGATGGAAGAGAGGCAAGGCGTTCATTTTCTACCCAGAAAGGTGCATTTCAGACGGAGCATGCATAGGAGTATGTCCAACACATGCGATCTTTTGGATGAGACCAATGGAATATACCGCGGGACAGCCTGTGCCTCTGCACAAGAACGGTGTATTCGATAAAGGCTGGGAAGAGGGTTAGACAACCGCCGCAGGGAGAACACAGACTTTTTCTTTTTTAAATTTTTTGTCTTTGTAATATACATAATGTGATCTATGTCATTACTTGCAGTTTCCTGCACCATATTGATTTAATTAATGCGAATCTTTTCTTAGACTGGATCTGGCTTCGCTAGCAGAGATTTAACTACCTCTGTCCATGCGCTAGCGATATTTGCGGGATTATATCCTCCTCCTCCTAGAGCAATGAGCCTACCCATGCTGTGTTTATGCGCCAATTTATGGATTATGTCAGTTGCATATCTGTGTGCCTTCGGAGTATATTTTAGGTGGGCTAGAGGGTCTCCATCAAGTGAATCTGCACCGCATTGTAATATAATCAATTCAGGTTTGGCAACATCATCGATAAATTTCTCGATTTTGTTAAAGGCCAGAACGAAATCCGTATCAGTTGAGTTTGGCGCCAGTGGTATATTCAATTTAGTACCCTCGGCCTCACCGATACCAGTTTCTAGTTCTGAGCCGGTTCCAGGATATAGGAAACGACCGTCTTCGTGTACATCTGCCATGAAAAGTAGTGGGTCTTTTTCAAATTCATAATAAATTCCGTCGCCGTGGTGAGCATCGATATCTACATAGGCTATTCGCTTTATACCGTATCGTTTTCTTGCTATTAAGATTGCAACACCAATATCATTAAAGACACAGAATCCAGCTGCAGAATCCCTTCGTGCGTGATGCAGCCCTCCGATCGGATTAAAGACATGTTGTACTTCAAGCGGTCTTTTCATTAGCAAATTTAAACATTCTAGTGTCGTACCAACGATCAAAGAAGACGCTTCGAATATGCCTTGAAACGCCGGGGTATCTCCTGTGTCTAGAAAGCCACGTCCAGCGTTGGAGCTCATCTTGACAAAATCAACGTACTCACTTTCATGGAATATTAGTATTGATTCTTCATCAGCCGAAACAGGATCCTTTATAACAACGTGAATGGAATCGTCCAACCTATCATTCTGAAATTTCGACCAAAATGCAAAGATTCTATCAGAGTGCCACGGGTGAAAATTCCCAAATCCATATCTTGCTAATTCATCTCCAAAAAATACGGCAGTACGGCACATATGCTATAAAGCTGAAATAAAGTATTATAATTACCTTCATATTAGTCAATCATTGCACTATTGACAAAGATATACTACATGAGTTCAACTGTCAACTCGTGTGTGAGTGCCCACTACAATCATGTCATCTGCGTGAAAGCATTCATCGAATCCCCAGGTGTGACCATTTATAGACGAGTTGTGGGTTTTTGATCGACAACTACCAAAGAAAAATAATCTAATAGACATTAATCGATACACTAAAAAATGGAGCACGTAAGAAAAATATTATAGAAGCGATTAATCACGAGCGAGTGCAGTTGTACGAAACTACGTGCGTGAATTTATGATTAGATTAGTGATTACAGGAAATCCAGGAGTTGGAAAGCATACGTGTGCAAAAATCGTATCCGAAAGGTTAGGCAGTGCAAAAATAATCGATATTAACAGCCTAGTATTGAACAACAAAGTAGCAGTCTTACGGAGTAATGCTGTGAACGGAATAGAGATAAACGTCAAAAAGACACACAAGCTCCTATTAGAACAGATAAAAAAAGCAAAGGATGTTGTAATAGTAGGACATCTAGCACCTTATGTGTTAGGGCCAACTGGGATCGATCTTGTCGCAGTTTTGAGGCGCTCACCCTACCAGTTATGCAAGATTTTCTTGCAGAGAAAGTATACGCCTATGAAGATGAGAGAGAATATTGCCAGCGAGATCCTTGGCATTACTCTTTACGACTCGTTGGAAACATTTGGAGGAGAAAGAGTTGTCGAATTGGATGTGACGGAAAAAACTTCAAAAGAAATAGCCGATGATGTGATTTCAATATTACATAAAAAGTCAAGAAAACAAATCGAGAGTGTTGACTGGCTTTCTCTTGTATACGAAAAAGGAGATGCTCAGAAGTTTCTTGAGTATTAAGTAATTAACACAGTGCCAATATTGTTTTATTTTTAGAACCATGGCAACAAAAATTCATGTATATATTACCCCAATGCATCACCATGGAATATTATGAGTGTAGTACTTACTCGAAAATTTGGGGAAGAAATGGTTCAATTTCTGGGTAAAAAGGTGGCCGTGGAAACTTCCGACCAAAAAATTTACAATGGAACCTTAACTGGCATCGACGAAAAACTCGATGTCGTGTTGGATAATTTACAGAGTCTAGGAATCCTTAAAATAATTCTTAACGGTTCCTTTGTTAAGGAGATAAAGCTCATGGAAAAGCCTTTTGACTTCAAGGCTCTTTCGGATAGAATCTCCAGAGTTTTTCCAGGTTTAGTAAAGATAAGGGAAGATGTGGGAGCTATAATCGTTATGGACAAAATCAAAGTCACACAAGCAGGTATTGAGGAAGGATCCGGACTTGCAGCAGAGAGAGTTAAGACTATTTATGATGAATTTATAAGGGAAATGAAGAAGTAAAATTTGTCGTTTGAAGTCAAGCATTGTGACCTGGCTGGACGTATTGGAAAACTCGAAACTGCCCACGGGAGCCTTGAAACTCCTGCTTTTATCCCCGTTGTTCATCCTGTAAGACAGACAATTAGTCCCCAATTTCTTAAAAAGTTAGGCTTTAACGGACTGATCACGAATGCATATACCACGCTAAAATATTACGGTGACGATGCCCGAGCTAAAGGAATTCATGATATTCTAAATTATGATGGTGTCATAATGACTGATTCTGGGGGTTACCAAATTTTAGAGTACGGAACCATCGATGCTGAACCTAGAGTTATTTCCCAATTTGAAAGAGATATTGGTTCAGATATATCAGTTCCTCTGGACAAACC
>Ga0153924_1001174_pt1 | contig 14140 bp, 12 predicted proteins | sample TSNJ008MetaG_FD_104709 | JGI IMG/M metagenome (GOLD analysis project Ga0153924, IMG submission 104709) | Attine ant fungus gardens microbial communities from New Jersey, USA - TSNJ008 MetaG | ecosystem: Host-associated > Fungi > Mycelium > Unclassified | place: USA: New Jersey, Wharton State...
CTCTCCGCAGGCTGCGAAAAACTCAAAAAGGTCCTTTCCGCAAACTCGGAAGCCCCTCTCAACGTTGAATCCCTTATGAATGACATTGACGCCTCTTCCAAGCTCACCCGCGACCAGCTTGAGGAACTCATCGCCCCTCTCCTCGATGCTGTCCAGCATCCTATCCAGCGCGCCATTGCCGATTCAGGTCTTTCCCTCGATCAGATCGATTCCGTCGAACTCGTTGGTGGCTCCACCCGCATTCCCGCCCTTCGCAACAGAATTCAACAGGCCTTTGCTGGAAAGCAGCTCTCCTTCACTCTCAACCAAGACGAAGCCATTGCTCGCGGGGCCACTTTTGCCTGTGCCATGCTATCACCGGTCTTCCGCGTCCGCGATTTCGCCGTCCACGATATAAACCATTATCCCATCAAGCTCCAGTGGCAACCCGTCCCCACAGATCCAGATGACGATACTGAAATAGAGGTCTTTTCTCAAGGCAACCCGGTCCCTTCTACCAAGATCCTCTCTTTCTACCGCAAAGACGGCTTCTCCATTGATGCTGCCTATGCTCCCAACGGCTCCGTCTTTGCTTCTGCCGCTGTTCCGCAGGTGCCCCCCGATCCTAAAGGCGACACTACACTCGTCAAAGTGAAAACCCGCCTCAATATCCATGGAATTCTTTCCTTCGAGTCTGCATACACTGAGGAGATTGAGGAAAAGGAGGAACCTGCTCCTGCCATGGACGTTGACGCCAATCCTGCTGACGGCGCTGAACCTGCACCTCCACCTGCACCCCTCAAAAAGAAGAGGATTGTCAAAAAGATACCAGTCGCTCTGGCGGCTCAAAATGCTTCATTGGCCAAGGCCGTTCTCGAGAGCTACAAGGAGAAGGAATCGGAGATGCACGCTAGCGATAAACTCGTGCAGGATACCGAGGTATCTAGTCCTCGACTCGATTATGACGTTGATTCTAATCTCCATACAGGACCGTAAAAATGCTCTGGAAGAATATATCTACGACACTCGTGGCAAGTTGGACGATCGGTATGCGCCTTTTGTCCAAGAGTCTGAAAAATCGGCTCTCCTTGCTGCGTTGAGCGAAGCGGAGGATTGGCTTTACACTGAAGAGGGAGAAGATTCGACTAAATCCGTTTACACCGCTCGCCTCGACACACTCAAAGCTCTAGGCGATCCTATAGCGAAACGATACCAAGAACACGAAGAGCGGGCCAAATCTGTATATCAACTCCGCGAGACGCTCAACACGTACCTCGCACAAGCGACATCGACGGAAGACAAGTATTCGCATATTGAGGAAACGGAAAAGCAAAAGGTGGTGGAGAAGTGTGTGGTGGAGGAACAGTGGTTGAAGGATATGGAGGTGAGGCAGGGGGAGAGGGCGAAGAATGTGGATCCGGTGTTGAGGAATGAGGAGGTGTTGAGGAAGAGGGATGAGGTGATTTATTTTGCGGCGCCGATTATGGGGAGGCCGAAGCCGAAAGTGTCGGTTGCGGGAGGAGGAGGATCTTCGAGTACGGGTGGGACGCCTGGGACGCAGACGCCGCAGCCGGAACAGCAACAGCAGGAAGAGCAGAAAAAAGAGGAAAGAGAGATGGATGTGGACTAGAAATGTAGTGTCTAGAATAGAATTAATAGAGGCCCTTTTTTTCGGGGATTTAGAGTCAAGAGTTGAGGGGTGATGAGAGATTGTGCGCTTATCAGACGTAAGGCCCGCCTAGCTCAATCGGATAGAGCGTCAGACTCTTAAGTCTTGGGAGGTGGGGAATCTGAAGGCTGCGAGTTCGACCCTCGCGGTGGGCTATGTGATATTTCCTTTTTTTTTTATCCTTATAAATAAACCGAGTATGTACCCGAACCTTATTTCATGTCTTACTTACTGCCGTCCGTGTGTCTGGTGTGTGCCCCCTTTGGATTGAAGGGAATCGATGGTGATTGGTGATAGTGAGGCAGAGGAAGAGGAAGATGGTGTAGAGTTTAGTTGTCGGTGAAAGTTTTTTTTGCCTGCCTGCGTGCGTGTGGAGATGTATTTTTTTTCGTAACTGAGGTAGAGAGAATAATTCGAGTATAGAGCAGTATGAGGGATGGGACGGGATATTAAGCCTTTTTTTTTTTTGCAAATTGATACTTGACGAAAAAGCGATTACCCAACGAAACGAAACTGTATATTTTTCATTTGTATAGAGAGTATGGGTGTGTAATAAGATGTATATTCTTTTCCTCTGAGCTACCTATACAGTGTGGAACTATCGTGAGTCGAGGTTGAATTAGGTGGGGTATGCGAGAGAATGAATAAGGAAGGTGGTAGTGAAACTGGTAAATGTTGTTGTTGTTTTTTGTGAGCTTGATTTGATTATCTGAGAGCATACGCATACGTGCTTATTCCTGTGTTATGAAACGAAGACAGAGAGATTCCTCCCTGATGAAATATGTCCTAGCGCTTGAATGGAATTGTTGAACGCGAAAGACCACGACGACGAGGGTGGTGGTGGTAGGTAGTGTTTTCAGCTTGGGAGACACTTCGGTTACCTCATATCTGGCTCATGACAATTTTCGTTTTTTTTCAATGAATATGTCTGATCTCTCTCTCTTTCGTTTTCATCGAAGAACAAGGGGACTATCCTAAAACGCCCGACAACCCAAACAAAAACGGTGATCGTTTTTTCTTAAATATGGAAAAAAAAATCCAGTACCGTCCCGGGCGATTCGACACGCTCTTGTATTTTGAGGATATAGAGCGGTTGCGATAGTAATCCGCTGAATGCACCTGTGAGAGAACAGAGGAAACTTACATTGGCTAGTCAAGAGAGAGTGTGTGTAAAAAGGCATGTCTCTTGCGGGATAGATGATGACAGCCCCGAGTTGGAGTAGATTCGGAGGATAGAAAGAGGAGATATAGTGCTAGCCCTGAAAGAAGACCGCCTTTGAGTTGGATAAAGGGGAGAAAAAAAATGAGATAGCGTACTTTGAGTATCAGGATAGATGGAAGTATATATGGAACTTTTTTGTTATCGTGATCATGATCGCCTCAAGCTTTCTCTTGTTTTCAGATGATGCATGCGTCAAGGTAAACCGTCAATGCCGTGCTCGTACTATTGTGAAAAGAAGAGCTTTGAGTAGCGATTCATATACACACACGTACCTTGAACTGATGTCAAATTCAAATCATATTGTAAACCTGGGCATTCCCTGGAAGAAGAAAAAAGAAAAACAAGAAACAGCTGATTCAGGAAAGAGCGAGAGCTCATGAACCAGGAAAAAAGAAGACGACGAATTTCATAAGTTTGTTGCCTGTTGTAATATCAATATTTTCGAATGAGACCTTTTCTTTGGAAGGGAGAAGATGTGCGTGAAGGATTTCCTTTGGTATTCCTGACAAAAAAAATATATAGATGGTATAATTACATTCGCGGGACCTACGGATGGGGGGGTTGCTTTTACTATCAGTCGAGGAGCTTTAATGGTTTCCTACTATGGCACACCCCAGGATCTTTATTCGGATTGAAATAATTTGGGTATTCATAGCCAACCGCAAGCGCTTTCACATAAGTGCCCCCTGTGAAAGATAACACATCCATTATCATGTTTGATAGATGAGACGAACCAGGAATAGATCATATGCATCCGTCAAATATGGGCGCCCAGAAGACCGTCAAATTCCCAACCTTCGAAAGTGGCATATGTACTCCATGCTTTGTTCTATGTCAAAGAAAAATGTGGATTCCTGGAATGTTCGTCGGCTACGTGTGAAGTTCCCTCCCCCCACCAAGTTTAAATTCGTGCTTCAACGTCATTCAAACAACCACCTGTGGCACGAGCACTACATGTTTCGATCGTCAATAGCGCTCACCGCATAATGACAAATTCATTCGACAAGCTCTCCGTTATAGACCCCGATTCGCCCTTCTTCGTCCACATGTCCGCAACAGAAAGCTCCACATGCAGAGGGTGAGCGACTGGCATCAATTGTTGTTCTAAACAGCAATCGGAAGAGAAGGTCAGAAATAGCATGACCCATCGATCGTTCATGAAAGGCTCCGTCATGAAAACCCCGGGACATGAGAAAAAGGCGACAACAATACCTCTGCATGCGAGCTTGAGAGATTCATCGTCTGTTGCACATGCTTCTGAGATAGCAAGAGTGATAAATATTTGGAAGCGAGCTTTTAAAGGGCCTGCCTAGCTCAATTGGTCAGAGCGTCAGACTTTTACGCATGATCTTGCGTTGTTATCTGAAGGCTGCGAGTTCGAGCCTCGCGGTGGGCTCGTTTTTATTTAGATCATTTGAATGTTTTCAAGAGCCAAAACACCATGTTTTTCTTATCACTACTTTGAAATGTTTCCGCCCCCTTTTTTGCCACGTTCCATACCAAAAGTTGAGATGATTATTTTCAAAGGAGCAGGCAATTACAAGGGTAGTTATATCGACAACAGTCAATCAACAATCGATTTTCCAAAAATATGATATTATAAGTAGACTGATTGATATCTCAATGCTCGTCTATTTGATTGGTGACGAACCGGGTATGGAGAAAGCGGGACATGGAGAAGCTTAAGGTCTCTTTCTCCAGCCAAATATTTCTGCTAGCATTAATGTGATAGAATATAGAATCTCAGTATCTCGAAGACGATGAGAACTCTGTATATATTGTATACCTGATAGAATATAGAATCTGGGTTACAGTAAGCAAGAGTGATTTGTAGATAGTTATGCATACTAACCTCAGTATCTCGAAGACGATGAGAACTGAGGTATGTAGAATAATCCAGGCATATTTAAGGACCTTCGCTGACAACAATATTTATGGGAACATGCACCAAATGGTAACGAGTAACGATCTCTCTTGTCTTGACAGCTGTTTGATCTCCAACATAATGATGAAAACTTTCACCTCTATTGTGATCACACTGTGGACAGGGAAGTTATATAAGATGAAGATCCAGGACTAGGCATGAAGTCTTATCGGTCCCATGCGCCTTCAAAATGGCAAAATCGATTGATCCACGCAAGGCTCAAGCGAGCCTCCCCTGAGGACCTACGAATGTCCATTTGCTGGTAAGTTGTTAGAAGAGTCCATTCACCAGCCCATGAAATCTTCTCTCCGCGTGTTATCGGTATTTGATCTCGATACGAAGTTGCAAATCGGCATTACTTACAATGCTCGGGATCCTTGAGAATTCATTGAAAAATTGAGCTCTCGGCTCCCCTACTCAATTGACTTGTCTGCATACTAAGTACAAATATATGGCATTGATCTCCCTAAATGTCGTAACTTACATGACTCGACACGAACATGGGGTTTTATATCAACAAGTGTCAGCAGGAGGCTACATAAGTATTATACACGTTAAGAAGCCTAGTCCTTGGACAAGGGACAAGCTGAATCTGGACCGATAATACGGTACAACAGATACCAACATCATGGACAATGAATCGAGTCGGCTGAGATGGATATAAACATACAACTAGGGCATCCGCCCGGGACCTTGTGAAGGAGTCTTATGAACATCTGGAGATTGTTGCTTAGATTCATAAACAGATTGTACCCCGGAGCTGTCCGTGCCCCACGTTCCACCGCTGGTAATTTTCCCCCTGTTGGTTACATATGCAGAAAATGCCCCGCTGCTCGCTAACCCTTGTACATCGCTGATGTTTGATTCATGTCCCCTTAGAGGTCTGTTACTAGTACCCGGGACCATGATTGCGTCAGCGGGGGGCCGAGGCGTTGATGACGACGAAGGAACAGGAACAGAATGAGGACCGAGTTCAGTCGTACGACCTACAGAAAATTCATTTCCAGGGAATGATCTCACAGGACCATGGTTCAGATTATCTTCTCTGGAACGGTTGGCATGAGCCAAGCTAGGACCAGGCTGTTGGGCGAAGGATTTGGGTAGTGAAACATGTGTCGATTGCGTGCTGTCATCCCATCCAGAAGGTTCGCTATAGGTCTGTATCCCTGCGTAACTGGCACGCTGGAGGCGTGCATCCGCATGGTACATGCTCAGAGTGGGCGACTGGGGTGAGAAATCTCCACCTGTTCCACTTTGACTGTTACTACTTGCATTTTCAATCACACCGGGATCGCTCGAAAAAATGGGCAAGCTCTCGGTAGAAATTACTCCAGGTTGGGTAGACCGATTAGGTAGTGTTTCAACATCCCTAAGCGGCGCGATGTAAACCCCTCTGCTGCTGTCCATGGCGTCGTCTACTTCCATAGGAGAGTGGTTTAACAGTGACATATCATCATCCGCTGACCATCCTCTTTGAGGATGTGAAAAGGAATCACCAATATCACGAAGAAGAGACGTGTTAGAGGCTGTACGCTGGTGATCCTGAATATATGGGCGTTGGGATGAAGCATTAGAAGGACGATTTGGTTGAAGGGAGATTGGAATGCCCGAAGTAGTGTAAGGGTCAAACTCCCTTTGTCTTGCTACAGATTGCACATCATCAACCGAAGACGAACCTCGAATGACAGTCATTGCACCGTTTGGAACGGTTATCAAAGTGTCAGATTTGTGGTGTATCAACAGTGGAACTCCAGAAGTGGGGCCGGAAGATTCTGCTGGTCGCGGTGGGAGTGGGCGGAGACCCGAGCGCTGTTCAGTATCTAGGGCACTGCCTGTCAGGGATTCATTGGTGCTTCTGGCGTCAATTTGTGAGTGGTATTGGGAGATTCTGGGAATGGTGGCATAAGATAAGTTGGCATGTTCATCTGAGACATGGTTACTGGGATTCCTGGAGAGATCGAGTGGAGGACCATTGAATTGAGTAGAGATGCTTATGTGCTGTGGGGATGTTTGTCTAGCGGGGGTCGTTTGTGGAGGGGAAGGAGGCCGTTCTCGGGGAGCTGGAGGGAGAAGGGGAGGTGGTCCTGGAGACTTTAGAATAATAAGCCAGGTATTTGGGTTGGTTGGAAAAATTGACGTACTTCGGGTATGGTGGGAGGGAATCTGACTGGCACGTATTCATCTGATGGCGAGGGAGGCTCGAGAGAGACATTGATTGTAGGGGATTTGGGGATGTTCGCTGCATAACCGACTGTCCCAACTCCCTGGAGAGGTTGGTGGTTGGAATCAGAGCTTTGTGCGGGTGTACCTCCAATGACAATGATACTGCTTGTAATGTTTTCATCATTCCCTATCTTAGAATATTCTTCCTTCGTTGTCGACGACGGGCTTTTCATAGAGCTAGATCTTCTCGTGCTTTCCTCACGGCCGTTGCGAGCTGACCGAGCACCGAACCATGAAAGTAGATTCTTCACGCGCTTACCAAGTCCCTTGATGGTGGCCACACCCAACATACCATGATCGGTGTCAGCGGACCAGTGGGATACTTCGTGGTTTGATGAGTTGATACTGATGAAAGACTCTGCGTCATGGTCGGCCAGTCCATGAGGACCATCGATCATCCATTTGGGGTCCGGAGATCGGTGGATGACGCCCGGAGCGTGACCTTTGAATAGTTTGAGAAACGAGGTCCAACAGGACGGATTTTTTCTCCCTGATGATCTTTGTAGACGGCTGTGACGCCAGGCGAGAAAGCTCGCTCCAGAAAGGACAGTCACTAAAAAGACCAGGATTGGTGTGAAGATTTGTACTGCAGTCCATTTTGGATGTAGAGCATCTAGAATATCTGGAACCGACAACTCATTGAGGCATGAGCAAGAAAGGCTGTATGGTCGCTCACTACCTTTGATTACTGCAAAATTGCAGGTGCCATTGTTGATACCGATGTATGCCCAACTTGGAATCTTCTTGTTTTCTTCGCGTAACCAGCTAGAATCTATATTAACTAGATCGGCCTGATTGCAGCTTTTGCTCCACATCTCAAGTATATCGTGGATCTCCTGGTCGCTCATAAGGTTCGAAGCACACCAAAAGTTGATGTAAGGGATAGTGCTGCGATATTCGTCAATCGAAAATCCGACCTTATACCTCCAGGCTCTTACCATGTGCAATTGTTGGTCGGAAATGTCGTATTCCGAGCGCTGATACCTACACATCGATGGATTCAAAGCTCTACAATTTGATCGTATGAGACTTACCACGTCGTATATTTCCTGGGTCTGACGGGCAATCCTCTTGCATCCAATTCTGCAGATCAGACACATTATCATGTTTAAACTGTGATACGTCAGTGAGATTGACTATTTGTCAACGACAGGTCTGATATTCACAATTCCCTTCCATTCTGAAGCCTGTATTCGTCATAAAGACGCAAAAAAGGTACAGTATACTTGAATATCAGAAATTGGATTAGCGTAAAGCCCAGCTTACCGATATATTGGTCAAAGAATCTGCACTGACAAGGTTCAAAACGAACCAAAGCAGGTATAGGGCAATTTGAAGATAAGATTCCTTTCGCCTTGATTTCATTGAAAATCGGACCTAAAGAGTGTAAGAAGGTGAATTTGGGATTGAAGGTATTTAGTTCGATTCAGTGGGTTTGTTGTCGAGGGAAAACCAAGGTCGGAATCAGCCAGGAAGCAGGATGAGGCTTTCTTTCTGCTCGGGAACTCATTCTCACGTTCAATACCCATTAACGGTCCGGGAAGAGCAAGATGTCAGCCAATGTGATTTTGATGTTGGGATTCTAATTTGTGTGAAGTCAGGTACCGCAACGAGAAAGCACGTGCCTCTACAGATAGAGATGTAAACATGACTGTAAATGACTAAAATCGAAGTTTCTATTAGAGGAAGCTTCGAAAGCGTGGTGGCAGTAACTGAGTGATTTCTTCATTTGTGGTAATATTCTCATGTGCTGTGCTGCTTTGTTGTTTGACCTGTATTTGTATTCTAGCGTCGGAGGCATTGTGATAATTTTCTACAGTGATGAGGATGATTCAAATCAATCAGACCCTGAAAAGTTTGGCTTGCTGCCAGCTGCAATTAAGAGCCACCGTCTTGCGGTGGAAACATCGTAAATCTACGAGAAAAGCCCAAAGTAACGACAGTTCGCTATCCAACACGCCTACAGGTATACTGGTACAGAGCTAAATCACAACCGAATAAACGATAAGCAAACATGAATTAATATCTTACACAAGGAGATGGGAAATCAACAACGCGTTATGCGCTCCTTTCCAAGGTGTCCTGATGTGACAGGTCATCATCTCCTGGAGGCCCAGAGAGCCAATCCAGTTACAATTCCGACAACACAGACGAACATGACCAAAGCCAAAAGGCACCACTTGGCATATTTCAGCTCGGCCTTTCTGGTGCGAGCGGAAAAGGCTTGCTTTTCAGTTGGCGTCTTTGCGTGAATCCATGAGTTATCGTCGGAAGTGCTGGTACAAAATGGACGGTATAAGAGAACGAACGAGCCCACTAGCCAAAGCGGTGGAAACACTTGATAAAAGTATGGGTCAGTGAACAGACAACTTGCAGGACTGAAGTACTGACGGAAACCGAACTGAAAAAAGGAGAGTGTGGCTGGTTTCACACAGGTCGCCGAACAATCAGGTCCTACGACACCCTCGCTCTCCGTTGAGCGTACATGTTCAGGTTGAAACAGAGAGTGTGAGTCAAATTGGGGTATCGAATGATTATGGCAGTCCAAGCGGAGTGTGTAGGGAACGGCGTACCCAGATTCGTCAAATGTAAGGGTCCGCGGTGTATCAGGGTAGTCGGAGGAGGAGAGGGAACAGCGCGAAAAACGGGACGCAAACGGATCACGGGTGTAAATGGGAGCAGGAATGCTGACTCGAACCGTAGGCGCCGTCATAAATCCCCAAGTTACACAGCCTGACCTAGGAAGAGACGAATGCTCTAAGGTATAAAGGAGGGACGGGTCGAGCGCTGAAGTTCGAAGAGTCGGCACAGGTTATATGTACATGTACATGTTCGGTCCGCAGTCGGTTCAGGCTCCACCGAGTTTCACCTTATAAATGGTATACACATACCTGTAGACAGAAAACAGTCAAGATCATTTATCTGTTTACAGTGTTTGAGCTGAGGCTAACGTTAGGATCAAGATGGTCGGTCATCTGTCTTGAGCTGCATGTCCAAGTAACCAAAAGATTGATGACCACAGCCACAAGACTCGTTAGGGTGATCATTAGCTCTCCAGTATGACATCTACTTATAAAGGATTGGAGCCGTGTCGCATAATGGAGCTGTTAAAATACATGAATGAAGCCCAAGGTATGGGACTTTGGGAATTATCGGAAGTTCCAAGGAAGAACTTTGTTCAAGTGATTTCAGTATGAGCGTGCGTCGCCAGAACCCTAGATTCGTATCCATGTGAAGGATATTCCCAGCAAAAGATGTCGGCCGCGATCCCACAAGAATTGATTTAACAGACAGTGGCCGTGAGACTAAGTGACTTCTACCACTCGGAGCCAAGCTGCAAACATATTTGATCTGCAATCCACCTAAATAAATCATTCCTAACTCTCCTCGATGGCCACCTCAACCCAAACTTCCTCAGTCAATGCTGCCATCTCATCGGCCACAGTGCCTCCAAAATCCAGCCCCAAGAAGCCTTATCCTTTCTATCTTGGAGGTATGTCCTCGGCCTTTGCTCGTCAATCACAACACTCCTGAGTACTCCGTGTAGGCGTTGCTGCGACAATTGCAGCATCTATCACTCAGTGAGTCCATGTTCTCCGATTAGCTCGTGTCTGAATGACTTTCGGCCCTTAGCCCCTTGGATCTCACAAAGGTGAGATTGCAAGCATCGGGCGATAAGAGGATGGTCGAAAGTATGAAAAAGACAGTCCGAACTGCCGGTGAGTATAGCTAGTCGTCTTGGTTCCTCCCTATTTGGTTAACTTCATGCTACTCGGTCCATTCTTGTCTTCGTCAATCGGCGCGCCGACACGTCGTTGTCGTCTGTCATTGTCTACCATTGCTGGCCCTAACGCTCATTTCACTACTCCATCGTTTGAAATCTAACTGTACTTGCGACTACTCTCGTACATTAGGCTACCGCGGGCTGTTCGATGGTATTTCGGGAACTTGGCTTCGCCAGATGTCCTACTCGATGTGCCGTTTCTGGGCATACGACGAAAGTAAGAAGATTTTAGGCGCTGGGAAGGATGCACCGGCTTGGAAGCTTGCTCTTGCTGGGAGCATGGGTATGTAGTTTCTTATCTTCTTGTCGTCCCGCTGACTGATTTTTCTTATAGCTGGTGGTATCGCGGGGTTTATTGGCAATCCAGGAGGTAAGAGACTAACCCTCTTTACTTCGTGGTTGGGATTATGTGTCGCTCATCGTTGGGCCAGAACTTGTCATGGTCCGCTTGCAGAGTGATCTTGCCAAGCCTCCTGAGAAGCGATTCAACTATAAACATTGTTTTGATGCCCTTTTCCGAGTGAGCTATCAGACTCCTCTTCATGTTGCCTCTATCACTAGACACTTTCCGGTTACTCCCCTATCACCCCATCCATCTAACCCCGCATTTTGGCGGGTGACGTGGAGTAATTAATTTTGGGAATAAATTCCCATGGCATGATGAACTGTTTTTCTGGTAATTTATATCCTGTTGCTGACCGTTCGATGTAGATGACTCGTGAAGAAGGGTTGTCCTCGCTTGGCCGTGGTATTGGACCGAACGTGTTCCGTGCGGTCTTGATGAACGCATCTCAACTCGCGTCCTATGACTTCTTTAAGGCTGAATTGTTGAAAACCAAGTACTTCGAGGATAACATTTATTGCCACTTCATGGCTTCCTTCGCCGCTGTAAGTATTAAGTATACTATTCATTGTTTGAACATGTTGTTAATTTGTATCCTGGGATAGGGAACTGTTGCTACCACCGTCTGTTCTCCCGCCGATGTCCTGAAGGTGCGATCCAGTATAAATTTGCCCTCAGAGTGATAATGTCTCACTGATTATCCAGAGTCGTATCATGAGCGCTTCAGGCCCGGGCTCAACCTCTACAATGGCGATGATTCGTCAGTCAATGAAGAACGAGGGACCGATGTTTATGCTCAAAGGATGGGTGCCTGCATGGACCAGGCTGCAACCCACCACAGTGCTCATCTTCCTCACGCTTGAGCAGTTGAAGAATGGTGTCGATTGGACAAGAAGTCGGGGCATTGGTTTATTCTAGTTAGAATAGGAATAGAACATTCTTGAGGATGTTAGAATTTCAGAACTGTTTCTCCCCTTCATATCAGTTTCCGTTCTTTTTCCTCTAACCACATTTATTTTTCATTTCAATGACTTTGCTCATTTGTTTTCCATTCTTCATACCCCTTGTGCAATAGTGTTCCAATTTATCTTTTTTTTGCTGACTGTTTTCTTAAATTAGATTGAATGATAAGTGAAAGTGTGTAGTTTGTTGTTCGGTCTGAAATTTTTTTATTTCTTCTCGCGCCGCTTCGAACGATAAGAAGTTGCTCTTACGATATGAAAAGCTTGTGGCTATGTCACTCAAATTCAAATGTAGACAGACTTTTATTCGCTGGAGAATCTCGAATTAGGGATATTTGGGGTAGTAGTATGTCCGGAAGGGTTGTTGTAGCAGTAGCATCCCAAATACCAAATAGAGTCCCGCCGGCGCACATCTTCTTACGCTCAGGATTGACTGACGACCGAGAAGCCTTTCTCGATGAACCTTATCAAGTTCTTAAAAGTAAATCCGGTATTTGGACCCCCATAGGCTTATCTCTGCGCACATCCGAGGCGTTCTTTCTCACTTCTGCATCTTCCCCTGAGAGGTGGCAAACGAGAAACAGTTACGAGCGCCCGCACACTATCAAATAATAGAAGATAAAAATATATTGAAGTGTTTTATGTATAGCCATCTTCTTTTGGGAATTGTATGCTTTTCCGGGGCTAGTGAGTAAAATCAGAAGTCGGATAAAGTTTGTTGTGGATGGATGGAACTACCCTGTCCCAGAAGGCACATGACTGCTGGTCAAGCTTACCTCCTAGTCACCATGAAATGGTATCCAAACTCTGGTTAGAGTGAATTTTGGAGGATGCAGCACGGATTGACGTGTTTGTCTCTATTCTAACGTCTTTTGCTTCAAACTATACTAGTTTCTTGCACTCAGCCAATATTTACTTGCAATGGTTGTGGATACAAAAGGTCACATTGTACGTTGATATGGATTGTGACCTGACAGCGTGCTTGCCTCCAGTACAGGATCCGAGGGAAACACACATGGTAATGACGGGACGGGAGGCTTCGATCTTTGTAATATTCTAATCAAGTGCTGGAGCTTACATCATCTAAAATACCTTAAGTGGTGTTGTGTGCTTGAGTCTTAAGCCACGACCCTGCCATGCCTCCTCCGCCTCCGCCTATCTGTTTTCCTTTTATTTCCAGAAAACAAAAGCGCAGACTCTCAATCGGCAACGCCTCTGAAATATCTCACAGTGCACACGTACGCACAGCTTCGACCTCTCAGATCGCCAGACACCCCTCGTTCGCGCAGAGTACATCGACGTTGACGAGTGCAGCCGACAACTTGACCTTCCAAACGGACTCGGAAAAATACGACGAGGTGCCGCCACTGGTTCTTGGTGGAGAACGCAAGGAAAGAGACATGAAGGTGTTTTCAAGTCCGTTTCCCGTGACCCTGAAGCGAGGAAATACGATGAAAGGGACGAAAAAGTCTATGAATTCTTCGTCCAAGGCAGGATATGGCTGGGGAATGGGGCACAAGGAGAAGGAACTTGAGGTCGAGTTGACAAGAGCTAGGTCTTCGTCAGACGCAACACTACCTTTGTATCAGCGGCCAGAAACCATGTCAGATCGAGAAAAGGGGTCTTCACATCGTTCAAACTCAAAATCCTCGCAAGCAAGCGGAATCACTGTCCGTGCTCCTCCTTCACGTAGCCCTCAAACCTCGTTGCAGCGAAGGGATACAGCTAAATCAAAAGATACTGCACGGACAAATCTCACGAAAGATAGCAGGGTAACTTCGAGCAGCACGAATTCAGCTCTACCAAGACCACCGCTTACGGCTTCTGATTCATCAAGCACGCTTGTCGGAAGCGCACTAGAAAGAAAGATTCAAGGTGATGTAGACGTTCCAGATCAAAGCGTCAATACGACAGAGAGGCTCGCGGAACTAAGAACGGAGATGGAGAAGGCTGGCGTTGATTACTAGTAAATTTCTTGCTCTGTTACTCATTGCTCTTGATTCTAATCAGTTCATTTCTTAGTATCGTTCCATC
>Ga0153924_1001175_pt1 | contig 14140 bp, 19 predicted proteins | sample TSNJ008MetaG_FD_104709 | JGI IMG/M metagenome (GOLD analysis project Ga0153924, IMG submission 104709) | Attine ant fungus gardens microbial communities from New Jersey, USA - TSNJ008 MetaG | ecosystem: Host-associated > Fungi > Mycelium > Unclassified | place: USA: New Jersey, Wharton State...
CCTAAAGCCCCACAATCACATGCTCTTTCCAGAATGTTCTATGATCACCTGACCTTGTCACATGATTTGACTTACTGTCTCCACCCTATTTATATCCTTACTCCGTTGTATGCTTGTAGGGTTTTGGATTCAGTGTTCAAATGTGTGGGAAACCTTTTCCTGTTTTGGGCTCTCATAACACATGGACTGTTATAGAGTTATAGTAACCCTTGCATAATTCTACAAAATTCAAATAAATTTAGGAAAAATCAGAAAAATTTGGAATAAAACTATTACAAGCTAACTGTGACCTTGTAGACTATTGAAGAAAGAGAACACAGCAACCTGATAGGCAACACTACCTACTGTTACACAGACAGCTATAGAAAGGGAGTATAGTTAGCTAACAGACAACACTCCTTGCTGTCACATGGACCATTGTAGGAAGGGAGCATAGCAACCTGACAGACAATACTACTTGCTGTTGCATAGGCCATTGTAGAAAGGAAGCACAGCAAACTAACAGACAACACTACTCGCTGTCATACAAACTGTTGTAGGAAGAGAGCACAGTGACCTAACAGATAACACTATATACTATCATACAGACTATTGTAGGAAGAGAGTGCAGTAATCTGATAGACAACACAATGTTAGCTCTACTCAGAATTAGTAGAGAGTTTAGGTTGGGCTGGAGGCCCAGATGAAAATCTTGTCTATTATGTATATGAGACTGATATGGGAAGATAGCTGGTTAGGCAATGCTTTACAAGCATTTGTTAGCATACTTTCTCTTTTTTCCTCTAAATTCAACAAAACTCATAAAAAATTGAAATAAATTCAGGAAAAATCAGAAAAATTAGGCAAAGTATTGAAGAAAGGAAGTATAGTAAACTAGAGACTGTTGGAGGAAAATAGTATAACAGACTGGAGACAAGACTACTGGCAGTTATTAGAGGAAGGAAGTATAGTAAACTGCAAACTGTTGGAGGAAAGGAGTATAACGGACTGCATACAATGCTACTGACTATACATACTACAGACAAGACTACTAGAGGAAGGGAGTATAGCATATTGTAGTGTACACATAAGATTACTCACTGTTATGCTTACACAGACTGTTAGAGAAAGAGAGCACAGTAATCTGACAGACAACACAGTATTAATTCCACTCAGAATTAGTAGAGAGTTTAGGTTAGACCAGGGGTCTAGATGAAAATCTCATTCAATAAAGAACTAGCTAAGGTACAGTTTGTATATACAATGTTTATATGTTAGCATGTAGTTGTGAGGACTTAGAGCTCAACCAAGGTAGTTGTTTAGGAAGAACTCAATAGAGTTCTCTATTAGATTGTACAACTACTTATATAAATATCTGTTGGTCTATACACCCATCTCCCACAATCACATGACCCTTACTAATAACTATACATATCTTATATAAGCTTTCCCACACTATTTATATCTCTCTTGCATTATACTCCTGGATGTTTTCTACTAGATTGATGAATGCATGGGAAATAGTTTCCTTTCTTGGAACTATCTTATAACATTACAGCTCTGGATGACTAAGCATATTGATTACATCTACTACTACTGCCATGAAGTGGGAAGGTTTTCAAGGAGAGAAAAGGGAAAAAATGTGTGTAACAGAATTAGTAGAGGGGATCACCCAGGCTGCAGGCCTGACCTTGTTTCAACAATCCAGATGATGTGTGACTCATTGGATTGTCTTTGTCACAGTGCTTAAGTGACGTTTGAGGTTCAAAATTTGAACATGCCCCCAAGGTCACAATCAGCTTCGCAGAGAAAAGCAAAGAGGACAAAACCATCAGTTGCGAAGTTGGATACAGATCTGAGTCAGACAAGTTCATCTCAGAAGCGATTCAATCCCCTGACAGCTGTAGGTGCTCATGGTTTTCACTGCCTGGACTTGTTACCATGCGAGTAATATCCAGTTTAACTTGCAGAATCCACTCAATGAACGACTTCTGTCTCCCCTGGAGCCATTTAATCGGAAATACAGAGGAAATGCGAAGATTGTTGAGGTTCCGTCTGACGAAGAAATATCTGTATATGGAGGCCATTCTGGTACGGTTTTTATTTTGTTTGCCGAGATTTGCATTGATTATCTGCTCTAGACGATAGATTATGGGTTGATATCTATGAACCGTATACTGAGGCATGTTCTCCGCTCTACTACACTGCTCGGTGATGACAGAGGATCGTCAATGCAGGCCGATCTCGCCATACACGCGCGGAAAGTCGACGATGTGCGCCGTTGGTTTCTGGACGCCTTTGAGGGAGGTCCATCAGGCAAGCTGCGCAAGTACAGAGTAAGGAGCCCATTGTGCTTTTAATCAAGTGATAACTTAAGAAGAGGTAGAGAATATTGGCTTTGACAGGTCCTCCTGGGACTGGAAAGACTGCTACAGTTCGAATTCTTGCCCACGAAATGGGTTTTCAAATTCTCGAGTGGCGTAGCGCAATCGGAGAGTCTACGTTCTCCAAATTCAAGGTATTCTTCGATAGAGCTACAAGTTGCTCTGCTGTTTGTCCCAAGATGTCTCTTACAGCAGCCACTCCCTCATTGTACTCAACACTTAATAGACGAGAATCGGATCTTCTGCCCGCAAGTTTGAAGCATGTGGTTTTGTTTGAAGATCTACCCAATATCCTTCACGCTGGAATTCAAGCTCAATTTCACACTGCAATCCGCTTATATATTGAATCAGCTTCACCCGTCCCTCTCGTCATTATCATGAGCGATGCGACGATGAGAGGCGAAACGCGTGATGAACAATTGACCGGTGGGAGAAGTACTAGTGGATATGCATGGAGTCACGAGAGGAGTGATATCTTGGACATCAGGACGGTGCTGTCAAGAGATCTACTCACAGGCCCTTACGTGACTCAAATTGGGTGCGTATATATCCTCTCTTCATTTTGATGACCAATGAATGGATCCATAGATTCAATCCCATTGCACCGACATTGATGAAAAAAGCTCTGATGAGACTCCTTCACCGACACTTTAGATCGAAGTCCTCATCATCATCCGTGTCTGTTCCACCTTCAAAAGAAATGATCAGCATGATCGTAGAATCAGCCAACGGGGATATTCGCAGCGCGATTATGACACTTCAATTCAGCTGTATACCTAGCAAGAAATCACCCCGAAGGAAAGGAGATTTCTGTTCAACTGCACCCATACAGGTTGTCACAAGAAGGGAATCAGGCCTGGCCTTGTTCCATTTGATTGGGAGGGTCATGTATAACAAACGTTTGTCTTCTGGATTGTATATGAACATTTGATGAGTGGTTAACTTGAGAAACAATCACAGGTAAAGGTGATCCGTCTAGTACGTCTGCAACAGCTCAGGATATCAAGAAGGAGAGAGAGTTGGATGCTTCGCTTAAGGCTCCGCCCAAGCTGCCTTGGCATTTGCAGGAACACGAAAGGAGGGCTAGTCGTGTAGATGTCGATGTATGTCTTTGTCTCTTACCACTCCCAGCAATCTGAACTTATGCACCTACTAAAAGTCCCTGTATACTGACTCTCCGATTGACTCTGGTTTGTTCTCACTCTACATACACCAGAACTACACCCAATTCTGCAATGAACTAGAAGAATGCGATGGTGTGATTGATTGGTTGAGCTGGGTTGACAGTAGTGGCGGCGAAATGGCAAGTGTTCACCGACCAATATTCATGATACTTGACTTATGGATCCAGTGGTATGAAGCCAGCCCTCATCGTTTCCACCTTCTCACACTTGGGACGTTACATTCTTTACCGTCACCTGTATCCCGACGATCTCAGAAAATCTTTAAGCCAGATTACTTTGACTATATAACGAAGGAGAAAGACACTTGGGATGCTGTGAGTGACACTCATAATTGGATGATGGTCGATCGGAGCCTTGGTTTGGTTGATTCCTTGACTTCGGTAGGTTTCTTTGTGTCTAGTTTCGCAGACATGCTCAATAATCTATATGTGCATCTGCTCTAATAGGATACATCAAGATGGAGTAAGAAAGAAGTAGCGTTAGAATTAGGGGCAATACTGAAACTCAAGCAAACCCAGCTGAGAGGAAGGCTTGGCATGCCCCCTTCCTCCCACTTTTTATTCTCCAGATTGATTTTCGCTAGTGGAGACGGATATCAGGGACAACAAGTGGATGAACATGAGGTTCAGATACCAATCGAAGATGAAGTCAACAATGGAATGAGCAATGGGTACGAGAATGACGGTGCAGTGGGTGATTGGCTGGACAATGATGACATTGGGGAGTTTTGAGTGATCTATTTCAAGCTGCCAAGGTCATCATTCTTCTTGTTCGTTATGAATGGTGAGTGTACACCACAGGTTGGAGCCTTTTCTGATTAGTCCTACAGAGTGTTGTGCACGTCGATCCGTGGTCGATCCGTGGCCCTCAAGTGGAGCTCCCACTCGCCTTCTGTCAAATTCAATCTGTATGCGCGACTGCAGATATCACTAAGTGAAATATACCCTTTCGACTGGAAAATACAACCGATCACGACACTAGTATAATCCGAAAAGATCTCTTGGACCCGCCCATAACGTAACCGAGCTATACAGATTAGGTTATGCACACGATATGAATGTCGTCGGGTGTCTAGGAGACATGAACGACAAGGTGGGGATGTATAAGATAATTCTGCGAGAGTTCTTTCGACTGCACTCTTCGTCTACACCTTTCTTAGCAAGCATGTTTGACAAAATATCTTCACTGAACCTATTTTTTTTCAAGCCCCTTACTCTCCTGGAAAAGCATCTGCACCATGTGTTTACTTTGTCGAGGGTTTCCCTCTTATTTATCGTGAATGCACGTGCCCAAGGCAATAATGGGCGGTCGCTGAAAACTTCCAACGCCTTGAGCCATCGCTACAATCCTATCTGGACCTCGTTGCATTCCTTGACGTTCCCTCGTTCCCAATTCTTTGGGCAGTGTTTTCGGTCATGTATTATCTTTCATCATTTGGGTTCTCATGTGATCCTGAAATTATCGTGATGTTCTCCCGAGTGTCTGGTCACTCGTATCGGTATCTTTGAGAATGTCCCTGTTGTTTGTATTCTTGCGATCAGAAACAACGAACACTGGAGGAACTCAATTACATTTTTGCGACTCCCATAATTATCAAATGAGTTTTTATCCATGCTGTCCAAGCAAAGGCTATGGATTTCCAGTTAATTACTGTGTTTAGAGGATCGGACTCTAAAAGTTACATATTTGTTAACAATCGGCACTTGAGTCATTGCATTAGGAAAAACTTGGAGGCACGTTCAAATGAATTCATCAATGACATGCATATATCGAGGAGCTTCTGATATTCATCACAAGACGCTAGCTTTTGGCTTACCATCACTAGGCTGGGGTCAACCTGGGTCCCGTCGAGCGAGAGAATCAGATTTGAGAGTGATCAAAATAGATGGCTGGGAAATCTGCGAGCACATCTTCGTGGCATTGGAAGATATATATATATTCATTCAAGGGATGATTGTCACCCAAGGCTTCGAAAATGACGGTAGCTAGCCTATTAATAGAAATGAGATGTTCGGTCGAGTGAAAACAAACCCATCTATTGAGCTATCATGTCAACACCTTGGTATCAAAAAAAGTCCATCATATTAGGCGACTAAGCATCTGTCAAAAATCTTGACCACTCAGAGGGATCCATGGAGTAACTTTCAGTTTCGAGGCTGGGAAAAGACCCATCCCGAACTGCCTCGTTATAGCACTTGATGCCGTTCTCTCTGGCAGACTTGAGGTCCGCAAAACGTCTCACAAATTTGGCCTTTTGACCAGACCAGGTTCCCATAATATCGTCAAAGACCAACACCTAAATATAAAAAAATCAGCTTCAATACCAACATGAACATGCAAAATCGAACCTGTCCACTTGTCCCAGGACCAGCACCAATCCCAATAGTCGGAATTCTGAGTTTCTCAGTGACATGCTTTCCGACTTCTTTCGGGACAGCCTCCACCACGATCGCAAACGCGCCTGCATCCTGGAGAGCAAGAGCATCACGCACCACCTTCCTCACACCTTCCGCACTTCGGGCTTGTACTCTATAACCTGACAGTGCAGTATGTCTCTGCGGCAAAAGTCCAACATGGGCCATGACCGGAATACCAATCTGCGTCAATCGCTTCACCACATCCACAATCTCCTCGCCTCCTTCCAACTTGACCGCCTCTACATTCCCTTCTCTGACCATACAAACCGCATTGCGAACCGCGTCCTCAATGCTAGCATGATAGGTACCAAAAGGCATATCAGCGACGAGGAATGGGTGCGTCGTGCCCCGTGCGACCGCTCTGGTATGATACATCATCTCAGGCAGCGTCAATTGTGTAGTCGACGTATAGCCCAGCGCAACTTGTGCAAGTGAGTCTCCAACGAGGATAATATCAGTCAGAGGTGACGACGAGCAGGCAAGCGCTGTGGGGTAATCATATGCGGTAATCATAGTTATCGGTGTTCCAGACGCATAGAGTGCATGGAGAGCTTGTATGGTAATCTTTTTCCGAGAAGAAGAAGAAGAAGAAGAGGCCACAGGAGTCGACACAACCAAAGGCGGCCGTACACTCATCCATCGTCGCTGACACGGTGAACCAACCAGATACGACCGAGACACCGAAAAACATCGCTGAAAAAATGTGGGATAGAATTTTGACGGGTTCATTTCAGAAACGAGATGCTAAAAGTAGCGAGATGCCCAGGATTCCGAGGTAGACACAGTATATCTCGAATGGTGCCATTCGTACAAAGATCTGATAAAGATCTGATCCGCAAGTTGCGGAACCAAGCACGAATGAGATCTTCGCACGCTAAAACCCAGTGATGCGTCTGGAATGAACAAATCATGCAGATCATTTTTGTATACCCCTCGGGTCTGATTTTACACTGAGCACAATACACATTGACGTACAACTTTACAGGCTTTGTCATTAACATCACCCTGATAAATCGTAGAAAACAAGTGAACACAATGCTCAAGAGCGATCATTTACGAGAGAATCAACCTAGTCTTTATGCACAAAACTACTTTCAAGGTTACTCAGATCGTTTAAAAATACTCGTTCTATTCGTGACCGCAAAGTATTGCCCACCTACAATCATCGCCCTTGCCCTAAGCGCAGGCACATTCCAAAGCATCCACAAGAGTCAATTGACGGTATTCAGTATCATATTGGTTATGGGTTATAGGCATACGAGACGAAACATTTCGAAAAAGCAAATCGCACCAGCAGAAAACACCAGAAAAACCAACTACAAAAAATCCAAGCGTAAGAACCAAGAACGCATCGAGGTAACTTGTATTTCTTTTTTTCATAATTTTGGATGGCAGGATCATTCACGCAGAACCAACACCCTTCTTCCTCCCCTTCCCCTTCCTCTTTCCACTCAAACCCCCCTCCTCCTCTCCACTACTCACCACACTCTCTCTCGACCCACCCTTCTCCCAAACACCAGTACTCAACCACGCAAACCACATCATAGTCCTCAACTGCAACACATCCTCCTTCCACAACAACTTTTGATTTAAATCTCGAAACTCCTTCGTCAAGCTTTCACACCTCCCAATATTCTCTACGCTCACAAAATCGATTGCAACCTTGATACAATCCGCCAGGTTCGCAACCTGATGCGCGCATCCCGCAGGTATAAACACCGCCTCTCCCGGTCGCTGATACACACGATACGACGTGACTTGATATTTATCGTACAGTTCCTTGCGTAGTTGTTCGTCGAGATAATAATTTTGAGCATGAATCGGGTCAGTTGATTGTTTGGCAAACCTATCGTTCAAAAAGTGCCGAAGTTTATCACTATCGCATGCGCGGAAAAGATCCCATGCAGCACAGCCGGGCGAGCCATCAGGACTGTTCTCAGCATAAGTCATCACGTTGACAGCATCCGCCATGTCCATGTGCAACCTAGTTGTCCCTTTACTTCCCTCGGAAAGAGTCGAAGCGAGCGCATTGTACATTTTCGGTCCCAAATCAGGGGCGACCGTGTTGACAGGAAAATGGGACCCGATATTCGCAACACCATCACGACGTACGTAATCAGGGACTGGCACTGCATTGCTAAAGTCCCTGTAGAGTTCGGGAAATGCGGCCCTGAAATCAGTGGAAGGCGGCCAGTCCTTGAGCTTCCAGCATTCCTTCCTGTCGTTGTACCTGCCAAACATTTCAAAGAACTGACGGACCGTGACGCGCATGTTATTTTCCTCTTGACACTCGATGATGATGCATGTTTGATCGCCAAAGTTCTGAATAAAGTAGTCGGGGGTCCAGTCAATCCTGAAGTGCTCCAAGCATCCAGTGACCACGATGGGGTCCCCTTGTTGCCAGATAGGCGCAAAGAGGGAGATAGAATCGGCCATATTGACTTGGGTGTAGGAGTAGCGTTTGATGTCGCGATAGGGTACCGAAAGGGTGATGGGGGGAAGATTGGGTGGAATGAAAGGAGGTGAGGCAAGTGATCCAGCGTGAAGAATTGCTGCAAGACTGTCCTTGCGAGGCGCTGCTATTGGAGGGGCAGGAACATGGATGTCAGATGGAGGTGGTGTGGGAACACCAGCGCTAGGGTGTGGAGTGAAGCTGGAGCTCAAGTCAGGCATCGCGCCCATCTGTCCGTTAAGCTGTTGGTTAGATGACCGATTGGCTTCTTCTGCAAGCAAACTCTCCATTTGTGGAATAGCTGTATCTAGTTCTTCGTGGAAGAATCTGGAAACGGGAGAAAAGTCCCTGGCCATATGCTCATTCCTTCTAGTGCAACTGAGGAAGAAGGGATTGCAGTGGGCATGTTTGTCTCTCTTTTGCTGGAGTACGGCAAGTTCAGCAGAGTTTGCGCCGGGTTTGTCGGTGGTGAGTTCTTTGACTTGGATGTAACACTCGGCACAAGCTTCGCGTCCGCAGAGCCTGCACATCCATGTACAGGAGAATAGGGAGGTCATGCATGTATCTAGACGAGAAATGTCAGGTTTGGGATGGATGAACGGGGGGAAAGGGCATGACCGCATGTGGCTCTGACTTCACTCTCGCGAGGGCGGCGAATCAAATCTTTGACGTTGATGTGTTGGCGTTCTTTCCTGAGAACGGGTAATAAAGCTTTGGCGATGCTCAGCTAACCAATGAAGGGGAGGAGGAGGATCGATGAATGTAGGAGAAGGAGGACATATATACAAACCTTCATTCTGTTGACATGAGCCTCCTGGAGGGGAACATTCCATTTGATAGGATAGAGCATTTTTGGAGCATCCTGGTAGCGGCTGCCTAGGAAGCTGATGCCGACGATCTCGTGCTGCTTGTCTTTGAGGAAGAAGCGGATACCCTGAAAACGGCAGGTGTCACCTGCCCAGCGCCTGGTACAGGAGACGCAACGTGGAAATAATTCGAGGCGGTAGCGGTTGGACATGCAGCGAGCCGACTGGAGTTCGGGGTGGAGAGGGGTTGCGTTTTCAGTGACGAGGCCGTTGACCTGGCCATTGTCACCTGTGACGACACAGGTGCGAGCTAGAGGGAGATGAGGAAGAGGGTGACAAGGGAGAAGAGAACGCACCTTCTGTGGCGATGGAAGAGGCATAGGATATGGAAGACATGACGGGGACTGTGGAGAGGAGTGAGGGTGGAGTGAGGGAGAACGCACTGTTTTGAATATGGAGTATTTTTGAGCGTTTTTCAGCGGTGAAGCCACGTCGCAGGCCATCTGGCTTTGGACGCTTGGACTGGGGAGGAGGGGGAGGATCTGACGGACGTTTGCGGGAGGACGGAGTAGGGTTAGGGTCAGGGGGCTGGACAGAGCCGCGTGCAGCGATGCGGATGGACGCGCGTTCGCTCTGCTGCCAGAGGGGGAGATCCCAGGAGGCTGCGCGGAGTGGGTATTCGGGGGCTGGATTGAGGAGGTTGTGGGATGGAGCGAGGGCGCTGTGGGGTGGATTGAGAAGAGGGTTGTGGTCGTCGTGGAGAGGGTTGAGGAGGCTGTCGATGGAGGCCTTCTTGGATGCGTCGCCCATTGTCGAGAGTGCTGCTCTCTTACCAGCTTTTTGTCTCCAACACCACGTGCTCTGATGGTCATTCACGTGCTCTGATGATCAGCCACGTGATGTGATGGAACAATACCCGGCCCTCACTTGATCCCCTTTCTGCCTCGTCCATGGCAAAGCCCAGCCTGCTTCAGTCTGTCCTCAATCGTCCCACACAGTCCTATCTTACTCCAGAAAGGGTATGTTATTCCCGCGCTGTATATGTTCTAGCGTGCACAATCTCTCTTCAACCCTAGATCGACTCTATCTCTCCTCCCCCTCCTCCTCCAAAGGACTTTTTCTCTCTACAGACAATCCACGATGACGACCAATCAGACATATTCTACACTCCCTATTCTTCACCCAGGTCTTCTTCAGTCCATCCAACTTCAAACGATCAACCCACAACAACTTCGCGTCCTCAACCTATTCCCAAACCTCCCAGAATTGCTGTCCCGTCAACTCGAACCCCCTCACACTCTAGTAAGACTCGGCCCGTCGTCGATGCTCGCTCCAGAGGCAGTCCCAGCGGCCAAGGGAAAAGCCAAGACAAAGCTCGTGTGCAGCCAACTGCGAGCATGGCATCCAGTAGTTCTTCCATGTCTTTCAACTCTCTCGAGGGTCATTCAGTCGTGTTTTCCGACCTTGTCACCGAAACGACGCGAGCTACGACGCCTTCTCTTGACAGCAATGGTGGTGCCCTAAGCAGGCATAAGAAGCAATGCACGCCTGTCGTGAGCGATGCAACCAAGCGGTGGGCTGACAAAACCGCCAGTGACACCATGAAAGCGACCACCACCCCCATGTACCCTTCCAATACCCAATCTCAGACAAGAAGACGACATTATGAAGCACATACCCATAATGTTTCCGCTATCCCAACGGCCCCTCATACCAACTCACCTAGTACATCTACATCTACAAACCCCAGTTCACACAACCACTACCAATACCAGCGCACTCGTGATGATAAAAGCTCTGGACCCATGATGAGCATGACAGCTGTTCTTGAAGCAGCGGAGCAAGAGCTATGTAGGAACGGAGTCAAGAAAGATCACAAAGACACTGGAAAGGGCTCTCACATCAGTCGGAGAACTGGAAAAGGGGCCAGCGTAGACGTGAAAGGCAAGGGAAAGGAAAAGGCTGACACCTCTACCGTAACCAGTTCTGTTGGAGGAGATACAAAGAATGTATACCAAGGAAAGGGGAAAGAAAGAGAACACATCTCCGCCATCTACACGAGACATCAACCTCTGACTTCCTCACCATTAGCAATGTCTGCCAAACCTTCGTCGGTTCCAAACCCTGCAGCACTACCCAGGAATAACAGCTTTACCGAAGTTTCCAAGCTTCTTTCTCGCCCGATGCTTGGACATCGCCGCTCTAGATCACTAAGCCCCGAGTCAATGCCAAAGCATCCATGTTTGGAGTCGCCTTCTAGCTCTGCATCATCGGCTTCGCACAAGAAACAGGATCTCACCACAGGGGAACATCCACGTGCATACTCCGTTAGTCACAGTCATGGCTCATCGAGTGGGTTGCCCACAAGTACAGAAATTGTCAATTCCAGTGCTCATCCACAGTCATCCGGGGAGCTTCCATCAAAAGGCACGCCCGGCTTTACGTCCCTTGTGCTCCCTCGGGCACCACCACCCTTCAACCCTGATGGAGACACAACAGCACGTAATAATGGAAATGGTGGATTGCTCTCGAGGCCTGGGGATGGTAAAGTTGACCTGACAAAGGATGGTTTAGCTCAAACCACGATGGCGAGTGTAGAAGTGGTCAGAGGACTAGGGGGCACGACTAGTAAAAAAGGTTTAATGGACAGGCTGACTTTGGTCAGGCGAACGACGAATCCTTCAGCTGGCGAGGTGAAGATGGCCGACGATGAGCATAGAGAGCCAGCTATAACGGATTTGGACGGACCCACAAGTGTTTTGGGGTTCACAAGCCACAGGAAGCCTCCAGAATATGTTCCAAATGGCAGTGTACTCGTGCAGGTCTGGGCTGTGGGCATTGATGGTTTAGATGGGAGACTTATCGGAGTGAGGCTGGTTTCTGGAGGTATTGCCAATCTACCTCCTTCTGCTGTGACAACCGGCAATTTCGGGGATGGTCAGAATGGTCAAAGAATTAACGGGCTCGAAGTCGAAGGAGAGCCGGAAATACAGGCAGTCAAGCCCATATCTAAAGGACTCGGACGAAGTCTAAGTCTGCGTGAGCGCTTTTCTCGATCTGTGAGCCTTAGGCGATCAATGAAAACAAAACTGAATCGCCGCGAATGTTCCCCTGATAAACTTCAACGTTCAACCCCTCAACGCACGGCTACATTACCCGAGAAACAGATGCTTTTGGGTCCTGCTAGAACGCTAATACCAGGTATCGGGCATGTACCTGGGCGAAGTTTTGTTGGGCGAGTGGTCGAATGTGGTTGGGAGGTTCGAGATGAAGTAGTGAGGAAAGGAGACTGGGTTGCTGGGCTACTTGACGTCAAAAAGGTGAGATTAGTTTAATAGTATCCGTAATATTGATATCTTCGTGTTTCACTGACACTCCCTCCTAGTCCGGTGCTCTCACAGAGTTTATCGTTGTCGATCGACACCGTATACATCGTGTTCCACACCCCAAGCTGTCGTCCACCTCCGCTACCGGCGAAAGGGCCCTTTCAGCACTGATTTTTTCTTCCGGTTCCTCTACTCCTAGTTTCCCTCAACACACCTTGACCCTCGAGGAACTCGCTCTCCTACCCCTATGTGGAGTTCCCGCCTACCGCGCCGTCCGAACATTCATATATGCCTTCTCCTCGATGCGCGAAAACCCCACTATCTCCTCGATCGGCCGCAGCTCCGACATGGCCAAGTACAGACTTGCCGGACATGATCCAAACACGCCCCTCAATTTCGCCACATATGGTGCTACGGTCTCTCGGCTCAATTTAGGCGACCATGAAAACGGTCGAAGGAGGCGTGCACTCGTGCTGCGAGGGCACGACGGTGTAGGTGCTATGGCGGTGCAAATGTTGGTTCTCAGAGGATGGCGCGTATGTGTTCATGTACCGTTCATCGCTTCACCACCCAACGTCCCCACGACATCGACCATCGCTGATGCTTTCATGGAAGAAGTTGAAGAGCGGACTAGGACTTGGGGAGCCGAGGAAGTCATCTTTGACGATGGTGAAGTCGTCGACATGGATGAAGGACGTGGCGCGGTGGTGAGAGTGATCAATGGTCTGAGAGAAGATGGGGACGTGTTCGACGTGGTTCTGGATACCATCGGTGGGAAGGACGTGAGGGAGGCAGCCGAAAGGTTATTGAGGTCACCTGGAAGGCGAAATTACTCCGACGAGAATCACAACAACAACAGCAACAACAGCGAAACGAGGAGCGGAACGGCGATTAGAGGGATGGGACAGTTCACCACTGTCATTGGCGATAATCCGGAGCGAGCGATCCCCAGTGCGGGGGACTTGTTTCGAGCAGGGATACGCTCGCTTAAATTTGGAAATGGGGGTACGAGTTTGTCGTCCTTGTCGTCCTTGTCGCCCTTGGATAAGGCTTCATCATCATCAGAGAACATGAACACTCGGACAAGTGGCAGTAAAAAGGGAAAAGTCGGATACGCGTGGGTCAACATTTCTCAGGACGTCGATTGGGAAGGGAGGGATATCGGAGAGACCATCGGGTTGCTGGTGGATCTCGGGCTTGAGTATGGGATCAAACCCTGGGTTGGGGCAGAATATACTACCGCTGATAGCTCCAAGCCCAATAATAGGAGGCAAACACCAGAACCCACATCGTGTCAAGAAAATGCAAACTCAGATCAGGGGACAAGGTGTGGTCATTGGGAAGGAAAACGCATTGTTCCACTTGAGAAAGCTCCCGATGTGTTCGTGTGTGATGGTCCGCTTACCAGCGGTGGAACGGTCATTGTTAGAATTGCTACATAACTTTCCTCACCATTTGTTCTTTTTTTTTCTTCCTCACTAGCGGCATTAGTGTTTATGACTAGTAATATATCTCAAGGGCATACTATTTGTAGATAAACATTTTTTTTCGTAGTTCTTCTCTTGATAGCATTGATGAGTTAGTTATAGGGA
>Ga0153924_1001179_pt1 | contig 14094 bp, 9 predicted proteins | sample TSNJ008MetaG_FD_104709 | JGI IMG/M metagenome (GOLD analysis project Ga0153924, IMG submission 104709) | Attine ant fungus gardens microbial communities from New Jersey, USA - TSNJ008 MetaG | ecosystem: Host-associated > Fungi > Mycelium > Unclassified | place: USA: New Jersey, Wharton State...
GCTCCCTTTCTGTCATATCCACGGCAACCTGAACCTGACCGTTCCACGGCATATCCTGGGCGAAAAGGCAGTCTGACAACTTCTGTCTTCCTTCCGTCTGCTTGTTTTTCAATACTTCAAGTGCACTTTGCAGCTCCTGATTTTTTTGCAGACACTGGGAATACTCGTGGTCCATCCGCTTTACTTCCTGGCGGAAGCACTCACGCCGGTCAATTTCTTCCTTGGTACGAATTTGCTGTCTGGCGATTTCATCCAGCTGCCGCCGGATCCACGACAATGCTTCTTTCAGCGCAGCAACCGTCCATTCGTCCATTTCCGCGGTCTGCATATCTGGCGGACATTCCTTTGCCGGCAGGAGACAACTGTCTTCTCCTTCATTGGCAAGCTCCCAAACCGCCTGCAGCTCTGACTGAAGCTGATTTTGCAGCGTTTGTTTTATGCCGCTTTGGGAGTCAAGCTCCTTCTGAAGCTTCTTTTTTTGTGCTTCTGTCTCCTGCCGTTTTTCCTTCAGATTCTCTTCCTCAAGTTGTCCTTTTTCATATTGTTCTTTCTTTTTCTTTACTTCCCGCCACGATGTTTGAACCTGTTCCAGCTGTAATGCCAGTTTCTTCATGAGCCCATCCAAAACACCTGGGTTTGGCCCCAAGCCGCTTTCTTCTTTCCCCAGATCGTTCCCCAGAGCCATGTCCTGCCGCACACTGATATCCAGAAATTCCATGTCCAGGATCTCCTGCCGCAGTTGTCCTCTCGTGCTTGCCAGCTGACTCTTAACCACTGCCAGGCGTTGTTCCTTTTCCTGAATCTGTTTCCGGATGTCCCGAATACGCTCCTCTTCCTGCTGCAGTACCAGATCAAGCTGCTCTTTCCGCCGTTTATCTTGTTGCTTCTGTTTGACTTCTTGGGCACATGCCTGCTCCCGGTCTTTTAATTTCTGCAATTCATCCCTTACAAGCTCTGATATCTGCCCGCCATCGATTTCCTCAAATAATTCTTTTCCCGCCTGCCTGATTGCCTCTGTCTCATTCTCTATCTGCTCTTTCCGATGGCTGGCATCTGCACTCAGCTTTGTTGCCTGAGCTTCCGCCCTGGACAGCTCTTCCTTTTTCTTGTCCAATTCCTCTTTCGCCGGTACCTCCGCAGGCAGAACAGCTAAAACCGGGTGATGAACCGATCCACAGACCGGACACATGGCTCCATCCTTAAGATGACCTGCCAGCACTCCTGCCTGTGCATCAAGAAAATGCTGTTCCAGTTTATTATAATCATCTCTTAACGTATTTCGATGGTCCGCAACGGCCTGGTAAGCTGCCTGCTTTTCTGTCAGACTCTGTTCCTGTTCCGCCAGATGCTTCACATGATCTGCTAATTCTTGGACACGTTTTTTTCTGGCTTCCAGTGTTGTCTTTTCCTGCTCCAGTTGCGCAAGCCGCAGCTCTGCATTCTTTACCAGTTCCCATTCTTCCTGATGCTGTTGATGGCTGGTCTCTCTTTTTTCTGCTTCTTTCTGAAGCACCGTTCCTTCGTTGCTGACCTGCTCTACAATGCTTTCCCCTTTCCCAGTCTCCGTAACCAACGTTGCAAAATGTTGTGTCTTTCGCTCCATCTCTTCGGCTTGATGACGGCACTCTACCTCTTCTTCCCCGGCAGTTTTCAGTTCTTCCAGTCTGATGCGAATTTCCCCTTGCCTTTTCTGCAACTCAGCTTCTTGCGCGAGGATTTTTGAAACACTGGATTCCTGTTCTGCCATCTGTTTCTTCACCGCATTCCACTGATTCCGGCACTGTTCCAGCCCCATTCCCTGCCGCTCCAGATTCTTTTGTTTTCCGGTCAGGTTTACCAGTACTGCATCACGGTCCTGCAGCAGCTCGATCTGTTGATTGGTTTGCCCCATTGATTGGGATAATCGCTCTGCTTCCTGCTGCTTTGTTTGCAAGCTTGCCTGCAGCTTCTCCTGTTCTCTTTCCCACGCTGTAAGCGTCTTCTGTATTGTATGTAATTCTTCCTGGCGTTTTTCCAGTTTATCCTTCCGGTGTTCCAGCCTTACCTTCTCTTCCCCGGCCGTGTGTAAGGATTCCAGGCAGATTCTGTCTTCCTGCAGCTGTTTTTCCAATTCACTTTTTTGATTCTCTTTTTCTGCTCTTAAACTCTTTATTTCGGCAATTTTATCTGCATTTTGTTTTTTTATTTTTCGGTTCTTTTCAAGATCTTCATATCTTTTCAGATTCTCCGTCCCTGACTGAATCAGAGCTGCCAGTTTTTCACATTCCAATGCTGCTTTCTGGGTTTCTTCCCAGTCCGCTTTCGCAGCTTCCAGCTTAGGCCGTAATTCGTTAAAACAAAGCTGATTCTTCTCTAACTCTGACCTTAGCCGCCGGCTTTGTCCGGCCTTACCCAGGAGCTGATCCTCCTGCTGAATGTTATCCTCCAGCACCTTGATCTGGCGATCCAGTTCCTGCAGGCAATCCTGCCCCTGCGCTAATATCACTTCCAGCAGCTCCAGTCCTCTCGCTACCTTTCCTTCAAACTCTGTTTTCTTCAATTCTTCCAGCTCTGTCCACAGCACCGAATCACGGTCGCAGGCCACACCACTCATATACTGGTTAATACTCCGGCGGATTTCATCGTATTCTTTCCACCGTGCCCTGACCGCATCCTTCAATTGATACTGGAGCGTCTGATACAGGCCGGTATGAAAAATCTGCCGGAATATCTCGCTGCGCTCTGCCGTTCCTGCCAGCAAAAGCTTTTGGAAATCCCCCTGGGCAATCATGGCAATCTGGGTAAATTGCCGGTACTCCAGACCGATCAGTTCCGTCACTGCCCTGGTCACTTCTTTGTATTTTGTGATCGGCGGGCGGCCATCCGGATAGAGCAGGGTTGCCTCCCCTTTTTGGGTGGTAAAGCCGGTTCCTCTGCCTTTTGGCCGCTGATATTCCGGATTCCGGATTACTGTATAGAACTTTCCCTGATATAAAAAGGTTAGTTCTACGTAGGTAGGAACATCCTCTTTTGCGTACTTGCTTCTGAACATCCCTGTTTCCCTTACTTCACCACTGGCTTCTCCATACAAAGCAAAGGTGATCGCATCAAAAATTGTAGTCTTTCCCGCACCGGTATCTCCGGTTATCAGATATAGTCCCTGATTTCCCAATCGTTGGAAATCAATTTCTGTTTTGTCTGCATATGGACCAAAAGCACTGATCGTTAACTTCCATGGTTTCATGAATTCACTCGTCCCCGTTCATTAGTATAGTGTCATTTTCATTTTTCCTCAATTTCCCGAATGAGCTGAAATGTAAATGTTTTTTGCTGTTCACTCATTGGCTGATTATTCTGCAATTCATAAAACTCTTCAAACAGCTCCTGCGCCGATTTTTGCTCCACAGCTTCCGTTCCCTCTATGGTTTTGCTCTCCCTGGTTCGTTTATTATCATACTCCAGACGCATGAGATTCGGATAAATCACGCGCAGCTTCTGAAGTCCGTCAGGAATATCCTCCTCATCAGTCAGGGTGATCTGAATATAATCCTCGCGGTTGGTTCCCTGATAACAGGATAAGGCTGTCACCTCCAGGTAGGTTCCCCTTATCTTTCTCATGTCCCGCAGGGGAGAGAGGGGGATGTGACGTATTTCTACATTTCCCTTTTCTTTTAACTCTACTACCGTAACGGACTTTTCCTGATCCGCTTCCGAAAAAGAATATTTGAGGGGTGTCCCACAGTAGCGCACGGTTTCCCGGCCAATGTACTGGGGACTGTGGATATGCCCTAATGCGACATAGTCAAATGACTCCAGAATGGATACATCCACATTGTCCAATCCCCCCACCGATACGTCCTCCGAATCACACCGTTTAGCGCCCGTCACAAACTGATGGGCGGCCAAAATGTTTCTCTTTCCAGTATCCACGTTCATGTGTGTCACTGCCACTTGTACTGCATCCTGATAGCTTTCGATACTTTCCACCGAACGCTGGTGAGGGGGACTTTCCTTACTTTCCTCTTCAAATGCATGGCGCACAATCGCCGGTTTAATAAAAGGCAAAAGGTAGATGTACACCTCTCCATAAGGATCCGACAGCCGGACAGGCTCCACATTTCCCTCATACACCGGCGACAGATACACCCCCCTGCTGTTCATCAGCCGCGCGCCAAACGCAATCCGCTCTGCCGAGTCATGATTCCCGCTGACTACAAATATAGAACGACTCCCGTTTGCTAATTTGGTCAGAAACTCGTCAAATACCAATACTGCCTCAGCCGATGGAATTGGCTTATCATAAATATCGCCGGCAAGGATCACTCCGTCTGCCTGCTCCATTTCGACAATTGCTAAAATCTGTTTCAGTATGTATTTCTGGTCTTCTATCATGGAAAATTCATTTACTCTTTTTCCGATGTGAAGATCTGATAAATGAATCAATTTCATACTCGATTTCCTTTCTTTCTGCGAGTTTCAAATGCTAAGATAATTATAGCTTTTTGCGGTGCTTTCTTCAAGGAATTATTACATGAAAATCGCTGCTGTACCACCTTTGTGCTATCTCAATCATAAGTTGCATGGTATAATTGAAAACGGGCTAAGCGATAGCAATACCAAAAGGCGGTGAAAAACATGATGAGACGTAAAATCCCATATGGAATAAGTAACTACAAAAAGATCATCAAAGAACAGTATATGTATGTAGATAAAACCAGATTTATTGAAATCCTGGAGAGTTTAAATACGGTATATCCCGTTTTTTTAAGACCGCGTCGGTTTGGAAAATCATTGCTGGTCTCCACATTGCAGTATTATTATGATAAGAATTATGCAGATGAATTTGATTCGCTTTTCGGGAATACGTATATTGGAGCGCATAAAACACCATTGGCAAATAGTTATTATGTCCTGCGGTTTGATTTTTCAAAGCTTAATACCGAAAGCGAGGAAAGGATCAAAGAATCATTTTACAAATCTGTACGGGTGCAATTAGATGATTTTCGTGTGTGTTATGGACTGAATATTTCCATAAAAGAAAGTAATACCTATAATGCTGCTGATTTATTGGATGGATTTTTGATGAAAGTGAAGCAGTTCATTGGCCGGAAATTGTATGTTATGATTGATGAATATGATCACTTTACAAATGCAATTCCTGGCAGCAAAAACGCATTTACAAAGAACTTCTATGCGGTGTTTAAATCTCATACGAGTGATGGATGCATTGACAGAATCTTCATAACCGGAGTAACCGCTTTGACTTTGGACAGCTTCACCAGCGGATTTAATATTTCAAAAAATATATCGATGTTTTCTGAACTAAATGAGATGGTTGGATTTACAAGCGAAGAAACAAAAGCGCTCTTAAAGGAGATTTCGGCGGAAAGTTTAGATAAAACAATGGCAGTACTAACCGAGAACTACAATGGGTACCGTTTTCACAGCCGCGCGGAAAACACAGTGTTTAACAGCAATATGGTGCTCTATTTTATGGATGAATACCAACGGGAAAAAGCGATTCCAAGGCAGCTGACCGACCCTGATATGAGAAGTGATTATCATAAACTAACCGCTATGTTTAACTTATTCGAGGAAGAGAAGGCAAAACAGCTGATTCTGGAAAAGATTATAAACAATGAGCGCCTGGAGACTGATATCATCACGAATTTTAACTTTTCTGCGCCCTTTAGGGAAGATGATTTTCTTTCACTCCTGTTTTACTTTGGATTGCTCACGATAAAAGAAGAAGGAAGGGCATTTGATGTCGCCCTGCAAACACCAAATGCAGTAATAAGAGATATCTATCATCAATATTACGCAGCGCAATCAAGCTGATGTTGCGGAATTGATTCTGGCAGTGCTTAAGCTCTTCCATGGTGGCGTACGCTCGCCACCATGTATTAACGCGCAATTTTTCCTGTATCCGGGCAAAAAATCACTAAAACTCTTTTATAATCTCCCCATCAAGCGCCCTAACCAGCTCCACCCCCAACCTCACGCCACAATCAAAGTCATAATAAGAAGCAATCCCATAATGAGTATGAATATATCGTACCGGCAATCCAATCACCACTACCGGAATCCCCTCATTTGCCAGATGGATAGAACCGCCATTCGTCGCCCCGCCGGTTCTTACCGCCTCCTGCACCGAAATATTACACTTCCTGGCTAAATCCAGTGTAAATCGCAAAAGCCGCGGATTCGTAATCATGCGCGCATCGATATGGCGAAGCATCGGGCCTTTCTTCATCACTGTCTGTGCCAGATAAGGTTCGGCAAAGGTGTCATCCCCGGGACTGCCTTCAAATACAATCCCAATATCCGGCTTTACTCTCCGGCTTGTCACAACTGCCCCTCGAATTCCAACTTCTTCCTGCACCGAAAAGCCGGCCGTCAAATCCACCTTTAATTCCTGCCCTTTAAGCTCCTCCAATACATTAATAATGGAAGCACAGCCTAACCGGCAGTCAAACGCTTTTCCAATCAACAAATCCCGCTTAGCATTATATTCAAACACCGTATCCGGAACAATCGGCGCGCCAATACCGATCTTGTATTCATTCATTACCTCTGCCCCGGAGGAGGCGCCTACATCAATCACCATATCCTGTATATTTACCGGTTGTTTTCGCTCTTCTTCACTCATAAAATGAGGTGGTTTTGTTGCTACAATGCCAGTAATATATTCCCCGTCTCTGTTTCGAATACGGACTCTGTGGGCTGGTACTGTATTCGCTACCCAGCCCCCAAGATTGGTAAACATCAGCGTGCCGTTGGGCTTGACCGCCCGTACCATAAAGCCCACTTCATCGGTATGCGCATCCAGCAGAACTACCGGCCGGTTTCCTTTATTTCCTTTATAGTCTAAGTATAGATTCCGCAAACTATCCTCTGAAAAATCCCCTAAACCGTCGCCATATTTCCTTAGCACCTTCAATACGTCATCCTCAAAACCAGATACACCGTTGGCATTGGATAACTCTTCTATCATGTTCAATGTTCTTTCCCGATTCATTTCGCCAGTTTCCTTTCAATCTTCAAAAACACCTTTTTTCAATACTTCCTTGTCCCGCATCATGATCTGGCCTCCTGCAAGTACCGTATCAATTTGAAGACTCTCATCCAGAAGCAGCAGATCGGCGTCACTGCCCTCAGCAATCGTACCTTTACGGGGATATAAGGATAATGCCTTGGCCACATATTCCGTACACACTTTAATGGCCTCCGAAAGGGCAATACCCTGGTCTTGTACCATGGAAAGCACCGTTTCATGCAGCGTCGTTATTTCCCCTACGCCCATCCCGATCACTTCCCGCTTATCATTCCATTTTGGCATACTGCCATTGGAATCGGTACTTAACGTCACACTTCCTTCCGGTGCTCTTTTCAGAGCTTTGGCAACAATTTTGGCAGTATTTTTTATATTGATGCCAGTCGTAAAGTCAATATAGCCACCCAAATCAGCAAAACGAAGAGCCGCTTCTAATTTAGGCCCTAAATGGGTGGGGCGAAATACGCTGATGGGGATATCTTCATGTTCCACAATGTCAATGACCATATCAAGGCATTTCTTACCAGCTCCCACATGAAGATGCACAATCCCCGGTTTTCCTGAAAGCACGCCGCCTAATCTGGCCTCCGATGCCAGGCGGATCAGATCTTCCCTGGAGATATTGGAACAACGGTGATCCGAAATCGCAAGCTTGACGCCAATCACCTCTTCAATAAATACAATATCCCGTTTTACCGAACCGGTCAGGGTGGGAGATGGATATTCATAAGCGCCGGTCAGACAATATGCCGTCAGTCCGCCTTCCTTAAGCTCTTTCGTTTTGGCAACCAGATTTTCCACACTTCTGGTCGTCGCATCTGTCCCTAAAAGACCAACCAGAGTGGTAACGCCTCCTTTAATACAGTCAGACAGCATTAGTTCCGGAACACGGTTGCGGTATCCGCCTTCCCCGCCGCCGCCGGTAACATGGACATGCTGGTCAATATATCCGGGAATCACCACTTTACCATTACCATTTATGCAGGTAACATTTTTTCCATCGTAATTGATGTCTTTTCCGATTTCTGCTATTTTGTTTCCTGCTATCAGGATATCAAAAACATCCTCTTCTTTGGCACAGAATTTAATATTTTTAATTAGTGTAATCATTTTGCCCCCTTTTGTTGTATTTACAATACCATATTAACTTCTAATCATACAAATGGCAATACACAACATGCGTATCCGATAACATTGTTCGCTTCGGCGTTTCGTTTTTACAGCGCTCCATGCAATTGGGACACCGGGTATGGAATTTACATCCAGTCGGCGGATTTAAGGCGGAGGGGATGCTTCCTTCCAGGATCACCCGTTCTCTTTTGGCCGTTGGGTCAGGAACCGGAACGGCGGAAAGCAATGCCTTTGTATAGGGATGCTTTGGTTCACTGTATAAGCTATATTTGTCCCCCACCTCGACGAAATCCCCCAGATACATAACCCCCACTCTGTCACAAATATGTTCTACCACACTTAAATCGTGGGAAATAAAGAGATAGGTAAGAGCAAGATCCTTTTTTAAATCATTCAATAAATTCAGTACCTGGGACTGAATGGAAACATCCAGCGCAGAAACCGGCTCATCCGCTATAATCAGCTTCGGCTCCACTGCCAGTGCTCTGGCGATACCAATTCTCTGCCGCTGCCCGCCGCTGAACTCATGAGGATACCGGTTCGCATGATACGTATCTAAACCGACCTTCTGCAAAAGAGAAACGACACGTCGATCAATCTCCTTTGGATCACTGGCAAGACTGTGGATATGCAGCGGCTCGGCAATGATATCCCGAATCGACATGCGGGGATTTAAGGATGCATAAGGATCCTGAAATATCATCTGCATATTTTTCCGGATTTTTATCATCTGCTTTTGACTGTAACCGGTATAATCTTCATCCTCATAATGCAATTCTCCGGCAGTTGGCGGAATCAGTTTGCAGATCACCTTGCCCAATGTGGATTTTCCGCATCCGGACTCACCAACAATACCAAATACCTCGCCTTCATAAATATCCAGGGAGACATCATCTACCGCTTTTACATATTTTATCTTACCGAATACACCCTTGCGCACCGGATAATATAATTTCAAATGATCCATGTGCAAAAGAACCTTCTTCATCTGCCAACGCCCCCTTCTTTTTTGTCATAAAGCCAACATTTACTTTTATGACCATTCTCAAACTCATAAAATTCAGGTTCTTTTTCATGACAGATGTCCATTGCTTCTGCACACCGGGGCGCAAATTTACAACCTGCCGGCATAAATTTAGGGTTCGGAACATTTCCCGGAATACAGTCAAGCCGTTCTACATGCTCGCCTAATTTAGGTATGGACGCAAGCAGACCTTTTGTATAGGGGTGTTTGGGTTCTGCAAAGATACGGTATACATCGCCTGCTTCTACCACTCTTCCGCAATACATGACAGCTACCTCATCACAGATTTCCGCCACCACACCTAAGTTATGGGTAACAAAAATGGTCGAGGTTCCAATGGTTTTCTTCAAATGGTTCATTAAGTCCAGAATCTGTGCCTGGATCGTTACATCCAATGCCGTAGTCGGTTCATCGGCAATCAGGATTTTCGGATTGCACACAAGCCCCATGGCAATCATAACCCTCTGCCGCTGTCCGCCCGAAAGCTGAAAAGGATATTCATCCATAATTCTTTCAGCCCGGGGGATATCTGTTTTCTTTAAGATCTCCAGGGTCATCTGCCTGGCCTGGGCCTTCGTGACCTTTTGATGAAGAAGGATCACTTCCATAATCTGATTGCCGATTTTCATAACCGGATTCAGACTGGTCATCGGCTCCTGAAATATCATCGCGATCTGATTTCCCCGAAGTTTACGCTGCTGTTCCGGCGTGATATGCGAAATGTCGTCTCCGTCTAAAATTATTTTTCCATCTACCACTTTCCCGGTGGTTCCCATTAAAAGTCCCATAATTGACAACGCCGTGACACTCTTGCCGCTTCCGGACTCCCCCACAATCCCCAGAGTACTGCCTTCCTTCAGGGTAATATCCACACCATCCACTGACTTGATCGTGCCACTGTCGGTAAAGAAGTAGGTGCACAAATTTTTAATTTCCAAAATGTTTTTTTCTTTATGTTCCGCCATTTGTTTCCCCTCCCCTATTCATTCAGCTTGGGATCCAGCGCATCCCTTAAACCGTCGCCAAGCAGATTAAAACTAAGCACCGTCATGAAAATTGCCAGTCCCGGAAAAATAGTAACATGCATGGCCGTCAGCATATAATTACGTCCATTGCTCAAAAGCAGTCCCCATTCCGGTGTGGGCGGCGACGCACCCATGCCTAAAAAGCTCAGACTGGAAGCGGTTAAAATAGAGGAGCCGATGGACATGGTATATTGCACAATAATATTGGGAACCGCTCCGGGCAGAATATAACGAAATAAGATTCGGCTGTCCGTTGCGCCAAGGCTTCTTGCCGCCATTACATAAACACTGTTCTTTAGCTGCAGGGTGGTACTGCGCACCAGTCTGGCAAAATTAGGGATTCCAAAAATTGCCACGGCAATTACCACATTGTAAAGACCGGGTCCCAGGATCGCCACGATACCAATCGCCAGGATCAGGCCGGGAAATGCCAGCAAGGTATCACAAATCCGCATAATGATACTGTCGATCCACCCGCCATAATAACCGCCGATCAAACCAAGCAAAGTACCGGTAACCGCCGCCGTGGTTACGGACACAAGACCGACCGAGAGGGAAATACGGGTTCCGCATAATACTCTGCTGAAAATGTCCCTGCCAAATTCATCCGTACCAAACCAGTGGGCCGCACTCGGTCCTTTTAAGATGGACGAATAATCATATTCATTAATTCCATAAGGCACAATCTGATAAGCAATGATGGCAATGACACACAAGAGCAGAATAAAGCCCCCCGCCACAATTGCTGTTTTCTGCTTTTTAAATTTACGTGTAAATTCCGAAAATGGGGTGGAAAAATCAGTATTCTGGTCTTTTTGCTTTTTCTTTATCATGATTATCCTCCTCTTAACTTAGCTGTATTTCTGGATTTAATACTGCATACAAAAGATCAACGACCAAATTGATCAAAATAAAATGCAGCGAAAAAATCAAAATCAGCGACTGTATTGCCGGATAATCCCTATAATTAATGGAATCCAGAAGATAGCTTCCGATTCCGGGGTAAGCAAACACGGATTCCGTCACCACAGAACCGCCAAGCAGATGACCAAACTGCATGCCGGCTACGGTAATAACCGAAATCATCGAGTTACGAAATGCATGTTTCCAGACTACAATTTTCTCTTTCAGGCCTTTTGCTCTTGCTGTTCTGATGTAATCCTCTTTCATAACCTCCAGTATGGACGAACGGGTAAATCTGGCGATAATAGCCGCAATACTGCTGCCTAAGGTAAACGCAGGCAGAACCAGATTTTTCCACGAACCGGCTCCGGTTGTGGGAAACCATTTAAGCTTAACCGAAAATATCATAATAACGATGAACCCCAGCCAGAAGGATGGCATGGAAATACCCGAAATAGCAATTGTCATTCCGGTATAATCCTGCCACTTAGAACGGTTTTTTCCGGACCATATGCCCAGCAATATTCCCACTATACAACTCCAGGTCAGGCTTGCCGCCGCCAACTTAATGGTATTTCCATAGCGAAGCCCAATTTCGTAGCTTACCGCCCGGTTTGTTTTCAGGGATGTCCCTAAATCTCCTTTAAAAAGCCCTGCCATATAATTAAAATACTGGGTAAACAAAGGTTTGTTAAGGCCCAGCTGTTCACGAATCACTTCAATCGTGTCACCTGTGGCATCCACCCCGGCTACCAGACGCGCCGGATCTCCGGGAATCATCCGGACAAACATAAACACAAAAAAAGTAATAAGCAATAATGTCGGAATCACTTCCAGTACCCTCTTTACAATATACCGTAACAAAATTCTCCCTCCAGTCTTCTCCGCTGATCTTTTAAAGACAAAATGCTGCGGGAAAAACTAACACCCGCAGCATTTATATGTTACACGAACTAATTGTCTACTTATTTAACAAAATATCCTTCTCTGAAATAAATGGCACCGTCTTTCAATCTTCCGACATTGGAAAGGCGGGGACTTGTTGCATATGTATTAAAGGAATTTCCCATCGGGACTGCCGGGCATTGCTCCCATAAAATCTCCTGGGCACGTGCATACGCCTCTGCGCGAACCTCTAAATCTGCTGAATTCAGACCCCCCTGAATGGCCTTATCGAAATCTTCATTTTCAAAATAGCTGTATGCGGAGCCTTTTGGCGGAGCTAACGTGGAGCTGAATATCGCCCTCAAGACCCAGTCGGCATCGCCAGTTGACGGAGACCAGCCACGAAGTACAATATCATAAACGGCTTCGCTTCCGCCGCCTGTATTGCTATCCACCTGTTCCGAGAAGGTTCCTGCCTCCAGGGCCTCAACGGTAAGGGTAATGCCGACCATCGCTAACTGTTGCTGCGTAAATTCTGCGAATTTTAGCATTAAGGATGAATTTGTAGTGAGGACCTTTAATGTTAAGCCGTCACCATAACCTGCTTCTGCCAGAAGTTCCTTTGCTTTTTCGATATTATATTCATAAGCAGGCTGTTCTACATAAAACTGCACTGCCGGCGACATATAGGAAGTAGCAACTGTGGCCAGGCCATTCTGCACTACCGCAACGTAAGCATTCTTATCAATCGCGTAATTTAATGCCTGCCTTACCCTTACATCAGAAAGTGCTTCTTTTTGGGTATTTAAGTACGCATAATACATAATAATACTTTCATCGCCATAGGCATTGATATTCGGATCCGCCTCTAAAACCTGATAAGATTCGGTTGGTACCGGATAGATGTAATCTGCATCACCGGACTGTATCATGGCAACACGGGTGGCCGCTTCGGTTACCGGTTTGAAGGTAATGCTGGAAAAACCTGCCTTGGGATCTACAAACGGAGTTCCGCCATTCAGTTCTGCACTGTATCCCCACCAGTCTTCATTCAACTCCAGCTTCCAGTATTCGCCGGGACGCCATTCCACAAACTTATACTGTCCTGTGCCTACCGGATCGGAAGCGCAGGTTCCCTTGCCCGCCGCAATCTGGACCGGACTGATCATCGCACCGGCAGGATGTGCCAGGGTATTAATAAACGCACCAAAAGAATACTTTAAGATTACTTTAACCGTGTACTCATCAACAATTTCTGTGGTATCAATCATTGCAAACAGGCCATTTCTTTTTAACCCCAAAGACTGGTCTGCCATACGGTCCAGGTTTGCTTTTGCGGCTTCGGCATTCCAGGCCGTTCCATCGGTAAACGAAACCCCTTCTCTTAACGGAATTATAAACTCCGTTGCACTGTCATTTGCTTCATAGCCGGTGGCCAGCATATTTACTACATTCATTTCCATGTCAAAACCAAATAAACCGTCCATGATCATTCTCTGGACTGCGCCATCCATTGTATTTGTTGCATCATGGGGGTCTAAGGTGACTAAGTCATTATCCGTAGCTGCTACAATATCAGAACTGGCAGAACGTTCCTCCGGAACTGCCGCGGTGGTGCCCGGTTCTGTTCCTGTTCCTGCTGTAGCTGCAGCTGTTGTTCCTGTACTCGCAGTTGAACCGCATCCTGCCATTCCCATTGCCGCCAGAATCAAGCAAAGCAGCAGACAGACGGGTCGCAAAAATTTTCGTCTTGTTTTCATAATGTTATCATCCCTCCTGATATTAATCTTTCGTCATTTTAAAAAAGAACGCACTAAGAATTACCACTTAGTAAACGCCCTCGTTCACAGACTTTATATAAGACATATTGTAAGACAAAAACGCCTAAATGTCAATTGAATATTATAGTGCATATTATTATAATATTGTGCATATTATAGTGTATTATATGTTTTGATTTACGTGCATAATCAAAAATATAATCGCAGAAAGGATGATTTATCATGTTTTATATAAAGAAAGACGAAACCATAAGCAAAACGTTTCGCATGCCTAAAGGTTTAGTCATTAAGCTTGAAAAATTAGCAGATGAA
>Ga0153924_1001181_pt1 | contig 14058 bp, 14 predicted proteins | sample TSNJ008MetaG_FD_104709 | JGI IMG/M metagenome (GOLD analysis project Ga0153924, IMG submission 104709) | Attine ant fungus gardens microbial communities from New Jersey, USA - TSNJ008 MetaG | ecosystem: Host-associated > Fungi > Mycelium > Unclassified | place: USA: New Jersey, Wharton State...
CGAGCGACTCCGGGCCATCGGGCTCCCCCACGCGGCGCTCATCGCGATCGACATCCTCATCCGCACGGGCCCGACCGGCGCCGACACCCTCGCCCGCACCGCCCGCGTGCAGCCACAGACGATGTCACGGACGCTCGAGCGCATGGAACGGGACGGCCTGGTCGAGCGCTCCCCGCACCCCGCCGACCGCCGCCGTCGGATCGTCACCGTGACGGACCACGGTCGCGAGGCCTGGGAGACGGCCCGGCACATCGAGCGCGACGTCCTGCCGGACGACCCGGCGCTGCGCGAGGCACTGACCGCCCTGCTCGCGCGCGGGGACAGCGACTCGAACTGATCACATAGAGTTTGATATACATCATGCGGTAGACTGGCCGTGTCGGCAGCAGGACCGACCCGACCCGCCAGGAGCCCCGATGTCCGAGCGCCGCGCCGCCCGTCAGGCCGCCGATGCAGCAGAAGCCGCCGCAGCCGCACCGATCGACGCACCGAAGCGGAAGCGCAAGCGGCCGTTCCTCGTCGCACTCGTCGCCACGCTCGGCTCGCTCGTCGGCATCGCCGCGGTGGTCGCCGTCGTCGCGAGCGTCTTCGTCGGCGGTCTCGCCCGCAGCTACGACGCCGGCAAGGACGTCATCGCGGACCCGTTCCCGACCGGTTCCCGCCCCGCACCGTCAGCGGGCGCGCAGAACATCCTGCTCATCGGCTCGGACTCACGATCGAACTACAATCCCGACGGCGACCACCAGAAGCTCGACATCGGCGGCCGCTCCGACGCCCTGATGCTCGCGCACGTCCCGGCCGACCGGACGGGCGTGTACCTCATGTCGATCATGCGTGACTCGTGGGTCGACGTCCCCGGTCACGGCATGGCCAAGATGAACGCCGCGTACGCGTGGGGCGGCGTCCCGCTGACGGTGCAGACCGTCGAGCGGCTCCTCGACGTCCGGATCGACCACGTCGCCGAGATCGACTTCGAGGGCTTCAAGGACATGACGGACGCCCTCGGTGGCGTCACGGTGGACTCGCCCAAGGCGTTCGAGGCCCGGGGACACACGTACACGGCCGGCGCGAACCGCCTCGACGGCGATGCCGCCCTGGCGTTCGTCCGCGAGCGCTACTCCTTCGCCGACGCCGACTACACGCGTGTGCAGAACCAGCAGGCGTTCATGCGCGGCATCCTCGACGGCGTCCTCTCGAAGGGCACGATCACGAATCCCGGTCGCATCCAGGACTTCGTGACGGTGACGAGCAAGTACCTGTCCGTCGACGAGGGCCTGACCTTCCAGACACTCGTCGGCCTCGGATGGTCGTTGCGCGACGTCCGCCCGTCCGACCTCAGCACGTTCACGATGCCCACCGCGGGCACGGGGACGTCCCCGGACGGCCAGTCCATCATCAACGTGAACACCCTCGCGGTGCAGTCGCTGTCACAGGCGCTCCGGTCCGACGATCTGCCGGAGTGGCTGCAGGACAACCCGCAGTAGAGCCCCAGCAGCCCGTACGACGACAACGCCCCGCGACCGAGGTCGCGGGGCGTTGCTGCACGGATCGCCGGAGCGATCAGGCGGGGAGCTGGAGCTCCTGGCCGGCGTAGATGAGGTTCGCGTCGTCGATGGTCGACGTGTTCGCGGCCCACAGCTTGTTCCAGCCGCCGTCGATCTTCAGCTTCGTCGCGATGCTGTCGAGCGTCTCGCCCGAGGCGATCGTGTACGTCTTGCCGCTCGTCTTGACGGGCGCGGGCTTGCTCGGAGCGGCCGGCTTCGGCGCTGCCTGCGTGGTGCTGGGCGCGGCCGGCGTGCTCGGTGCCGCCTGCTGCGGCGCGGCCTGCTGCTGCGGGGCGGCAGGCGCCGGAGCGGCGGGTGCCGGAGCCGCGGCCTGCGGAGCTGCACCGGTGGTGCCGCTCAGCCCGAGCTTCGCGGAGCAGGCAGGCCAGGCGCCCCAGCCCTGCGAGGCGAGGACGCGCTCGGCGACGGCGATCTGGGCGCCACGGCTCGCGGAGGCCGGGTTGCCCGCGCCGCCGTTCGCCTGCCAGGTGCCGAGGGTGAACTGCAGGCCGCCGTAGTAGCCGTTGCCGGTGTTGATCGCCCAGTTGCCGCCGGATTCGCACTGCGCGAGGGCGTCCCAGGTCGAGCCGGATGCTGCGTTCGCGGGTGCTGCCGCGAGGCCGACACCGGTCGCGGCGATGCCGGCGAAGGCCAGGCCACCGACGATGGTGCGGGTACGGGAAAGCTTCTTCATGGTTGATACTCCAAGCAGTTGCGGGAGCGCCACCGAGGGTGGGGGTCTCGTGCCGGGGGCGCCTCGGTCGGCCACCATAGGAAACTCTTGACTGTTATCAAACCGAGACCAACGGTTCTACCCATCGATGCTATGTACCCCGGCGATGAACCTGTACGCGTCGATCGCCGCGTGCGCGGCGATCGCGGCGTACCCGGGTACGCCACCTTGGCAGTTCCCTGGCAATGACGGCCTGGAGGAACGTGGTGGCGGTGATCCGCGCCTCCCGTCCGCCGTCCTGGTCACCTCCGAGACAGCAGCGTGACCGCTTCCAGGTGCCCCGTCTGCGGGAACATGTCGAGCACACGCGCGCGCCGCAGGCGCATCGACGGCATGCGCGCGAGGTCCCTGGCCAACGTCACCGGGTTGCAGCTGGAGTAGACCACGTGCTGGACGTCGGACTCCTCGAGCCACGTCGACAGCGTCTCGCCGATCCCGCGCCGCGGCGGGTTCACCACGACGAGTTCCGGGAGCACCTCGGGACGGGATCGGAGCGCGTGCTCGGTCGCGTCGTCGGCGGCGAACCGGACCCCCTCGAGCCCGGCCTCGCGCGCGGACTGCTTCGCGGACCGGATCGCCTCACGGCTGGTCTCGATCCCCGTCACCGAGCGCCCCGGACGCGCGGCGTGCAGGGCGAAGCCGCCGACGCCGCAGTACAGGTCCCACATCGAGGCGGGCGACACCTCGTCGATCCACGCCGACGCCTGCGCGTACAGCTGCGTCGCCACGGCCGTGTTGGTCTGGAAGAAGCTCTGCGGGCGCAGGTGCATCGTGACGTCGCCGAGCCGCATCGACAGGGTCTCCTGGTCGGTGAGCACGACCTCGCGCTCGCCTTCGGTCACGGCCTTGTGCTCGGGCAGCAGGTTCGCGGTGACGACGACCGCGTTCGGCAACACGCGCTGCAGTGCACCGAGCTGCTGCCGGAGCCGCGGGAGCTGCCCCTCCGAGCGCAGGACGAACCGGACCATGAGCTCCCCGTCGGGCGACTCGGTCACGAGCACGTACTTCAGCTCACCCCGGCGTGCGGCGACGTCGTACGGGATGAGGCCGGCGTCGCCGATGAAGTCGGCCAGGACGGGCAGCGCCTGCTGGATGCCCGGGGTGCAGATCCCGCAGTGCCGCAGGTCGACCCCGCGCTGCCGGTGGTCGAGGATCCCCACCGTCGGCTGCTGGACCGTCCCGCCGACGACCATCTTCGCCTTGTTGCGGTACGCCGACTCGGGGCTCGTGATGGCCGGGAGCCACTCGACGCTGCCCGGGCCACCCGACGCCTCCACCGCGTCGTGCAGGAGCTCGCGCGTGCGGAGTTCCTTGTCCAGGACCTGCTCCGCGTACGGCTGCCCCATGAGCGTGCACGATCGGCACACCCCGCGGTCGAAGTAGTCGCACTGCATGGCCGAGTCAGGATACGGCAGCCGCGTCAGCCAGCGCGCACGCGAGGGGGCTCCGCCCAACGCGACCACGCGGCCCGACACACGTCATCGGCACGCGCAGCCAGTTCGCGCATCGCCGCTGAATCTGCCGACGTCGCCGCGGTGATCGCTCCGCACCAGGACGCCACAGAGTCCGATGCCAGGTACCGGTCGTCCGGGTAGAGGTCGGCGATGCTCGACCCCGCCGGACCGATCGCAGGCGTCCCGAGTTCGAGGGAACGGATCGCGATCCCGGACTGGAAGAACCGCTTGTAGGGCACGAGCACGGCATCAGCAGTCGCCATCAGGTCGTCGAGGCGTTCTTCGGACACGAACTCGTCCGTGACGGACCACCCTTCGACCGCAGGCCACCGCCGCCCGATGATCTCCAACCGGTGGGTCGCACCGAGCTGTGCGCCGATCTCGGCGAGCAGCTCGAGGTCTCGATCCGGCTTGAACTGCCCCAGGACCCGCACCACCGGACGCGCGTCGGCTGCCCGAACCCGCGGCACCTCGGCCCGCGGGACGACCGGGTGCGGCAACAACACCGGTACGAGATCGGGGCAGTCCGCCGCGAGGGCCTCTGCCGCGGCAGCACTGTGCACGACGAGTTCGACTCTCCGGGCGACTGCACCCACCCGGCGCGATCGTTCGCCGTAGCCACGAGCGCGTACGAGCGGACGGGGGTCGTGCACGATGAGTGCCGAGTCGACACGACGGCCGAGCACGAGGCGCATGACCAGACGGTCGAGGTGGCCGAGCACCGGCCAGGTCACGATGACCCGAGCCCCGGTGCGGCGAGCCGACCAGAGCGCAGCGACGTAGCGGCGCACCCAGTCGAGTCCCGAGCCGCCGGCGACACTGGGTTCGTCGACGTGCACGATCGACACCGCGCCCCCCGAGGCGCCGATGGCGGCGACGAGTCCAGCACTGTAGTGCCGGAGGGCGCCGCCGAGCGTGTTGACCACGACGACGTCCTGCGCCGTCACCGGTGCACCGGGACGGGCCTGGTCGCCATGTCGGCGACGAGTCGCGCGCTCGTGCCGTGCAGCCATGCGTCGGCGACCAGACGGCCATCGGTCTCGGGCAGTGAAGCACGGACCTGGTCGCGATCGAGTGGCGCCCGGAGTGCGCGTACCAACGCTCTCGACAGACGATCCGGGAACGACGTTCCCGCGTGGTCGAGCACGACGTGGCCGTGGTCGTGCAGCCACGGCGCCAGTCCGGTCTGCGTTGTCGTGACGACCGTGAGTCCGGCGGCGAGGGCCTCCTTGATCGGCAGGCCGATCTGTTCTCTCCAGCGACCGTCCGGGACGGACGGTGCCGCCAGGACGGAACCAGCCTGGAGGATCGTGGCGGCCTCGGCGTGCGGCAACCGCCCGACGACGTGGCGGCTCGACGGCGACTCAGCAGCCCACGACGCAGCCTCGGCCTGCAGCGGTCCGGGGCCGACCATGACGAGACGCGCCCCGGGAACCATCGTCTCCGCGATCGTCCACGCGCGCATGAGCTCGCGAACGCCCTTGCGTTCCTCCATCGCACCGACGAACACGCACGTGTGCGGCGCCGGCTTCGCGGCCGTCGCCGTCGGAGGCGGCAGCTCCGTGGTCGTGGCCTGCTCGATGCCCGCCGTGAACGGCAGGTACGCGTAGGCGGCGCGGGCCGCGTCGCTCGCGAAGGCGATGCGGTCGATCGTCAGGCGTGCGGTCGCACCGATGATCGTCGCGACCGAGTTCACCACCCAGGCGGGTGCTCCACGGCGACCACCGACCAGCGTCGCGAGGTCGTTGTTCTCCATCGCGTACGTCACCACCCGGTGCTTCCGCCAGCGGAGTGCACCCGCCGCCTTGAACCCGACCACGAGCGCGAGGTGCTTCAACCAGAACCGCATCCACAGCGGTTCCGGGACCTCCAGCGTCCGGGCCGTGGTGGTGAGGAACGACCGGAGCGCGGCACCGAGGCTGACCCGGCGGATGCCGTCCGCCAGCGCGGTACCGGCAAGGTCGTAGTTCACCCCCAGGTACAGCAGCTCCGCGGGGGTGCCGAGCCGGTGTCGCTCGATGTGCGCAGCCCGCAGCTCGGGCACGATGCGCATGCTCGCGACTCCGCTCATCGTGCGACCTCCTGCATCTGCTCGCGCTCGATACCGGCCTCGTCGCTGATGACCGCCGCGTAGGCATCGCAGACGTCGATCCACGTGTACGCGGTCCGCGCACGGTCGAGGACCTGGTTCCGGATCACGAGCTGCTCGTGCGGGTCCTCGAGCATCGCGATCACGTTGTCAGCAATCGCATCGGGGTCCGGCTGCACGAAGCGGGCGCTCGTCCCGGCGAGGACCTCACGGTTGTAGACCGTGTCGCGCGCAACCGTCGGCGCACCGCAGTGCATCGCCTGCACCAACGCCGGGTTCGTCCCGCCGACGCTGTGCCCGTGGAAGTACGCCCCCGCGTGCTGCCACAACGCGAAGAGACGGTCGTCGTCGGACACGTGACCGAGCCAGTGCACGTTCGGGTCCGCGTCGGCGAGGGCCTTCGCCCAGTCGTCGAGTTGGCCGCCGTAGCCGGTGGACCCGACGATCACTACCGGGTGCCTCGCGGCGATCCGCTCGGCAGCGACGAGGAACTCGGGAACGGTGTTCTCCGGCACGAACCGTGCCACCACCAAGGCGAACGGCGTGTCCTCGAGGTGCGCGTCAGCAGCGTGCAGGGGCAGGTCGACCGTCTCGGTGCCGCCGTACGGGATCATCACACCGGTCTCGTCGAACTCGCGTCGCCAGTAGTCACCGATCGCATCGGCGTCGAACACGAGTCGGTCGGCGTACCGGGCCGTGAAGCGGGCACCGGACTTGAAGACGAACCTCGCGAGCCGACCCCACTTCGCCCGCTGCCACTCGATGCCGTCCACGTTCACCACGGTCGGGATCCCGGCGAGCTTCAGGAGCGGGAGCCAGAAGCCGTTCGCGCAGTTCATCACGAGCGCGACGTCCGGGCGACGACGGATCGTGTCGAGGACCGCGGTGAAGCCGTAGCTCAGGGTCGACAACGACTTGGACTCCAGACCACGGGTCGTCCGACGGGTGATGCGCTCGTCGAGGGTCGGGTCCTCGAGCCGCTCCTGCCCCGGACGGCCGTACACCGTCACGTCCCAACCCTCGTCCGCCAAGTGCGGAGCGACGTGCCGCACCGCCGTCTCGAACCCGCCGTAGTACGACGGGTACCCACGCGTCCCGATGATCGCCACGTGCTTCGTCATGGTTGCTCCGTTTCCCTGCTCATTGCAATGAAATACTACATTGCAGTGCAGGGTTCCGGAAGAGCGAGTCCTACGGGGCCGCGTCCCGCGTCGTCGTGGCGATCCGGTAGATCGAGGTCGTCGCCGCGAGGAACAGGGTCGTGCCGTCGTCTCCGCCGAAGCAGAGGTTCGCCACCGTCTCCGGAACGTCGATCTGCCCGAGCCGTCGCCCGGACGGGTCGAACACCACCACGCCCCGGTGCGACGACGACCACACGTTGCCGTGCACGTCCACGCGGATGCCGTCCGGAGCACCCTCGCCGGGCTCGAGACGGGCGAACACGCGACCGTTCTTCAGCCCGGCGCCGTCGCGGTCGTAGAGACGGATGACCGGCTCGTCGGACGACGAACTCGCGATGTACAGGAACCGTTCCGTCGGGTCGAACGCCAACCCGTTCGGCTCGTCGAGGTCGACCGCCACCGGACGGAGGTCCTCGCCGGCGGCGCCGCAGCGGAACACCCAGTGGTCGCCGTACTCCCGCTCGCCGGGATGCCCCTCGCGCGGCTGCGTGATGCCGTACGCGGGGTCGGTGAACCAGACGCTGCCGTCCCGGGCCACGACGACGTCGTTCGGGGAGTTCAGCCGGACGCCGTTCCACGAGTCGACGATCGGGGTGACGGTGCCCTCCCGGTCCCGCTCGACCCGCCGGAGACCGTGCGAGCACTGCACCACACTGCCGTCCCGGTCGAGGGTGCGACCGTTCGTGAACTCGACCCCCTCGGCGTAGGCGTCGACCGCCCCGGTGTCGGCGTGCCACTGCAGGATGCGGTCGCCCGGGATGTCGGACCACCTGAGGGTCCTGGTCGCGGGGATCCAGCACGGCCCCTCGGCCCAGGTGCTGCCCGTGGCGATCCGTTCGAGCGCGGTGGGGTCGGGAACGATGTCGGTCAGCCCGTCGGGCACGTCGTCATGCACGGCGTCAGCGTATGCCGGTTCAGTCGATCTCGGGCTCCCGGAAGCGCTCGAGGAAGTCGCGGTGCGTCGGCGCGTAGAGCTCTCGCAGCGCCGCCCGCGCAGCGTCGGGGTCATCGGCGACGAAGGCGTCGTGCACGGACTCGACACCGCGGCGGAGCCATTCGGTGTCGATGGGCGTCGTCGAGTCGCCCGGGGCGAGGAAGCGTGCGAGCTCGGCGTCGATCCTGCGCACCTGTCGTTCGAGCTCCGGGTTCCCGATCCGGTTCGTGAGGACGTCGAAGAACGCACCGATGCCGCGGGCGATCCGCGGGCCGTCCCCGGCCTCGACGCCCGCCGCGACCTCGGCTCGCTGGGTCGCGAGCTCGTCGGCGACGCCCGGGGCGTCCGATCCGATCAGCCGGACGACGGCGTACTCGTTGCAGATCCCGGACACGAACAGGGCACGGTTCGTCCGCTCGGGCGCAAGTTCGGCGACGGTGGTCTGCCGACCGGCTGACATCTCGATCAGGCCGGACTCGGCGAGACGGATCAACGCGTGCCGGATCGGTGTGCGGGACATGCCGAGCCACTCCATCAGCTCGTCGTCGCGCAGCACCTCACCCGGGACGAGCTGACTCGTCTGGATCGCCTGGAACAGGGCGTCGTACGCGCGGTCACGGAGGAAGGTACGGCCGGCGGGCTGCGCGGCGCTCCCGGGGAGCGGCATCAGATCGTCTCCTGGGCAGGTGCGTCGAGCACGGTTCGCGGGTGGGCGTCGTGGGCGTCGAACCAGCGGCGGAGGACGGCTTCCGTGCGGTCGCCGTCACCGTCCGTCACCGCTGCGGCGAATCCGTCGAGGTCGAGCTCGTCGAGCGTCGGCGCGTGTTCGGGTGCGATCGTCCAGGTCCGGAGCACGTGCGGGACGAGTTCGTCCCACGCCTGACGGAGTCGCGGGTTGCCGATGACCCCGACGAGCACGTCGAAGACGCCGTCCGTCGCGACCAGCTGGGCCGCCGACCGCACCGACCGCGTGCGGCGTGCCACCGCGTCGCGCTGCGTGGCCGTCGCCACCGGGACCACGATCCGCGAGGAGACGGCGAGGAGCTCCCCGAGCAGGGAGAACGACGAGGACGCCCGCTGGGGGTCGAGCTCGGCGACGAGCGTCCCGCGTTGCGGCAGCACGTCGGTGAGTCCCACGGCGGCCAGCCGGTCGATCGCCTCGCGCACCGGGGTCCGGGACGCGTTGGCCCACGACTCGACCTCGGACTCGCTGATCGTCTCGCCCGGCTGCAGCTCCCCGCTCACGATCGCGTCGCGCAGTTTCGCGAACACGACGTCACGGAGCAGGAGTCGCTTCGCGGGACGGGTCGGCTTCGGGATCGGCATGAACACAGCGTAGAGCCCTCATCGGATATCAGATACTGCAGGGAGAACACCGCGTGTCGGCGTCCATGGGGTTGTTGGCGGGCCCCCACCGAACCCCTCCGTCCGGCACCGTCAGAGTCCTGAGCCGTCGGATCTCAGGTGCCGTCGACGATCTCCCGCATGGCCGCCGCCGCGGCAGCGGCGTCACCGCTCGCGATCGCACGAGCGACCGCGACGTGCAGTACGACGTCGTGCAGGTCCGGCCCGATGCCGGTGCGCTCATCGAGGGCACGGGCGACGACGCCGCCCAGGCGGCGGAACACCGCGTTCCCCGACATCCCCAGGATGCTGCGGTGCAGCTCGCGATCGTCCTGGAGGAACGCGGCCGCGTCGTCGGGACCGGTGGCGGCGGCGAGACGGTCGGCGGCGGCGAGCAGGGCCTCCAGTCGGTCCTGGCAGGACGCGTCCGACGCGCGCTCCGCGGCTGCCGCCGCCGCAGCGGGTTCGATCGCGCGCCGCAGCGCGCGCAGTTCGGCGAGCACCTGGTCGCGGTCCGAGCCGGCGAGCCGCCATCCGATCACCCGCGGGTCGAGCACGTCCCACTCGGACGCCGGCAGCACGCGCAGGCCGACACGGCGTCCGGCACTGAGCAGACCGAGGCCGACGAGGACCCTGACGGCCTCGCGCACGATGCTCCGGCTGGCACCGGTGCGCGTGACGAACCCGTCGATGCTGTCCGTGCGTCCCGGCGGCAGCGTGCCGACGACAACCGCGGTCCCGAGCTCGTCGAGCACCCGGTCGAACGTGCTGGTCACCGCTGCGACACCGGGCTCACGACGAGTTCGTCGATGCGCACGTGGGCGGGCGACCCCAGCACGAACGCGACGGTGCGGGCGATGTCCGACGGCTGGAGCATGACGGCGCGGGCGGCGTCGTCCGGCACCGAGGGCCGCTGGTCGAGAAAGTCCGTCGCGACGTCACCAGGGCAGAGGTGCGTGGCGCGGACACCGTGCCGCGCCTCCTGCTGGTTGAGCGTGCGGACGACGGAACCGAGCGCCGTCTTGCTCGCCGAGTAGGCGACCCCGGCGCCCGGCTGGAACGACCACCCGGCGTACGAGGACACCACGACGACCACCCCGCCGGACTCGCGCAGCGCGGGGAGCGCCGCGTCGACGACGGTGACGACAGCCGTGAGGTTCGTGTCCACGATCGCGCGGAAGTCGGGCACCGACTGGTCGTCCCACCGGCGCCGCGGGGTGTTCAGCCCGGCGGCGAGCACGAGCCCGTCGAGCCGCCCGTGCTCGGCGAGCACCGCGTCCCGGGCGGCGCGCACGGCGTCGTCGTCGGAGACGTCGAGCGGCAGGGCCCAGGCCGAGCCGCCGTCGGCGCGGACCGCCCCGACGACCTCGTCGAGCGCCTCGGGTCGTCGACCGCTGACCACGACGGTCCAGCCGTCGGCCGCGGCCGCCCGGGCACTCGCGGCCCCCATGCCGCTGCCGCCGCCGGTGATCCACAGGACTCGCTGCTCCGCCATGCTGGAATAGTATGCCTATTGCAGTCGCCGACGACGCGAGGTCACGGCCTGCCCGACGAACAGGAGCACCCGATGCACCTCGACCTGACCGACCGTGTCGTCATCGTGACCGGGGCCGCGCGCGGCATCGGGCATCGCATCGCCTCCCGCTTCGCCGACGAGGGAGCGCGCGTCGTCGCCCTGGACCTCGCGTTCGAACAGGACTTCCCGCTCGAGCACGTGGTCTGCAACGTCGCCGATCCCGCATCCGTCCGCGCCGCCGTGGACACCGTCGTCGAACGACACGGCACGATCGACGTCCTCGTGAACAACGCGGGCATCAACGTCGAGGGCACGGTCGCCGAGCTGGAGTGGGACGCCTGGCGCCGCTGCATGGACGTCAACCTCGGCGGGACGTTCCTGATGAGCCAGGCCGTCGCCCCGGTGATGCAGGCGGCGGGGCGGGGCCGGATCATCAACGCGGCGTCCTTCGCGGCGATCGTGCCGAGCGTCGGCAGCGCTGCCTACGCGGCCTCGAAGTCGGCCGTCGTGGCGTTCACCCGGGTGCTCGCGTCGGAGCTCGGGCCGTGGGACATCACCGTGAACGCGTACGCGCCGGGCATGGTGCCGACGGCGATGAACGGCTTCGCGACGATGCCGACCGAGGCGCAGGACCGGCTGCTCGACACGCTGTCGCTCCGGCGGTGGGAGACCCCGGACGACGTCGCGGACCTGCTCGTGTTCGTGGCGAGCGACGCGGCGGGCTACATCACCGGGACACTGCTCGACGTGTCCGGCGGCAAGCTCGCGACGCAGATCCCGTCCCGGGCGCACGGGCGCTGACGCGGGCGGGGCGCGTGCGCGGGCGCGGGCGCGGGCGCGGGCGCGCTCAGCGCAGCATGCGTTCGAGCAGGTCGCGCAGCGCGCGTCGGTCGTCAATGGCCAGCCGGGTCGTCAGGGGCAGCAGCGCATCGCGCATCGCCGCCTCGAGCGACCGCGCGACCTCGAGGCCGGCCTCGGTGATCACGACGTCCACCGCGCGGGCGTCCTCGGCGTTCGGCTCCCGAGCCAGCAGCCCCTTGGTGGACGCGCGAGCCACCAGTCCGGTCATCGTCGACCGTTCGAGCCCGAGGTAGTCCGCCAGGTCGCCGATCCGCAGCCGACGGTCGCGCAGGATCGCGAGCACCCGGAGCTGCGTCAGGGAGACCCCGGCGTCCGCGGCGATCCCGGTCAACGCCCCCATGGTCCGGAACGCGGTCTCGCCCAGTGCGTCGACGAGCAGCTCGTCCTCGGTCATCTCCTGCATCTCTCCAGCCTACTTGACTCATTTCGTGTTGCGAACTAATTTGTTTCGTAACACGAATCATCAGGAGGACACCATGCACGCAGCAGTCGTCACCACCTTCGGCCACGCCCCCACCTGGCAGGAGTTCGCGGACCCCACCCCGGCGGACGGCGAGGTCGTCGTCGAGGTCGTCGCCGCCGGACTCCACCCGCGCGTCCGCTCGCAGGCCGACGGATCCCACTACACGAGCGAGGGCGCGCTCCCCCTGGTCCCCGGCGTCGACGGCGTCGGGCGCTTCCCGGACGGCTCCCTCCGCTACTTCGCCGTCGCCAGCGACACCCGCGGCTCGATGGCCGAACGCGTCGCCGTCGACCCGCGCGCGAGCGTCGCCCTGCCCGACGGAGCCGACCCGGTCACGATCGCCGCTGGTGCCAACCCGGTGATGTCGTCGTGGGTCGCCCTCCGCCGGCGGATCGCGTTCGAGCCCGGCAGTCGCGTGCTCGTCCTCGGCGCGACCGGGGCGTCCGGCACCGCCGCAGTGCAGGTCGCGAAGCACCTCGGCGCATCGCACGTGGTCGCGAGCGGCCGTGACGCAGCCCGGCTCGCTGCGCTCCGTGCGCTCGGCGCCGACGTGGTCGTCCCGCTCGACGACGTCGAGGGCGTCGCCGCCGCGGCCGCCGACGTGGACGTCGTCGTCGACTACGTCTGGGGGCAGCCCGCAGCGGACGTCATGCGTGCACTCGTCACGGCCCGCTCCGACCGTGGTCGTCGCCTCGACTGGGTCGCGATCGGGTCGACCGCCGGCCAGGAGGCACGGATCCCGTCCGCCGCGCTCCGTGCGTCCGGCCTCACCATCGTCGGGAGCGGCCAGGGCTCGGTCGGTCGTGCCGCGTTCGTCGCGGAGCTGCCCGGGATCGTCGCGGCGATCGCGGACGGCACGATCCGCGTCGACGCGACGGGCGTGCGGTTCACGGAGGTCGAGTCGGCCTGGGCCGGACAGGGCGCCGCGGGCGCGGGCAGAGTGGTGTTGACAGCCTGACCCCCGCGCGGGCTCCCTGTCCGCCTACTCAGGTTCTCCACATCGGCCGCTTCGTAAGCTGTGAGGGCCCAGTGAGCCGGACTGCAGCCCGACCCCGAGGAGGTGCCCGATGGTCACCGTCCTCGTCGCGTTCGCGGTCGTCGCCCTGATCGTCCCCGCCCTGACCCCCGTCCTCGGCCGCCGCGTCTTCTACGTGGCGGCCCTCGCACCGGCAGCGGCCGCGGTCCTCACCGTGGCCCAGACCCGGACCGCGTTGGACGGCGGCGTGACCGAGCGGTTCGGGTGGATCCCGCAACTCGACCTCGCGATCGCGCTGCGGATGGACGCCCTGTCGTGGGTGCTCGCCCTCGTGGTGTCGGTGGTCGGCGCCCTCGTGCTCGTCTACTGCGCGTCGTACTTCGGCCGCGACGAACCCGGACTCGGACGGTTCGCCGGCGTCCTCACCGCCTTCGCCGGGTCGATGTACGGCCTGGTGGTCGCTGACGACGTCATCGTCCTGTTCGTCCTGTGGGAAGCCACCACGGTCTTCTCCTACCTGCTCATCGGCCACGACTCGGTGAAGCGCGCCAGCCGTGCGGCGGCGATGCAGGCCCTCGTCGTCACCACGGCCGGCGGGCTCGCGATGCTGGCCGGACTGGTGATGCTGTCGGTCACGGCGGGCACGACCTCGCTGTCCGGGATCATCGCCGATCCACCGTCGGGCACGATCGTCTCCGTGTCCGTGGTCCTCGTGCTACTCGGCGCCCTGACGAAGTCCGCGATCGTCCCGTTCCACTTCTGGCTCCCGGCCGCGATGGCCGCGCCCACCCCGGTCAGCGCGTACCTGCACGCCGCGGCGATGGTGAAGGCGGGCATCTACCTCGTCGCCCGCCTCGCTCCCGCCTTCGCGCTGCTCGAGGGGTGGCGGGAGACCATCACGCTGCTCGGTGTCGCCGGCATGCTCATCGGCGGGTACCGGGCGCTCCGGCAGACGGACGTCAA
>Ga0153924_1001184_pt1 | contig 14012 bp, 9 predicted proteins | sample TSNJ008MetaG_FD_104709 | JGI IMG/M metagenome (GOLD analysis project Ga0153924, IMG submission 104709) | Attine ant fungus gardens microbial communities from New Jersey, USA - TSNJ008 MetaG | ecosystem: Host-associated > Fungi > Mycelium > Unclassified | place: USA: New Jersey, Wharton State...
CATCTCAGGCTTCTCGGGAGATATGTTTATTGTATTCCACGAGTCGAATATTAATACCATTCCTGTGCACGGAAAATGACGAAGACCGAAGGGAGTATAACGCAGCCCTTGACCAACATTTAAGCAAGTAGAGGGAAGATCTGTCAATGAGAGAGAAACTTCATTGCGACCTACTCGGCGCAGGACAAAGTCCTCGAGCCGGATTGCGGAGTTACTACCTTGTCGATTTCGGGGATACGGGCCATAATGAGGCACAGCGTGTTGATGCAAGTTAGCATTGTATCAAAGGGTCTGAATGGCTGTGTCGCTGGCTACCTGGAGATTGAGCCTCTCCTAACTGCGAGGTTATGATGCAATCCACATTGACGCTAGAGTACTCTTTGGCAGCTTTCTCCATCGTTTCAGAAGCAACAAATGGAATTGTTATGATCTCTGATTTGAGAAGTTTGAGTCACTCTTCGCATTGATTAAACATTGTCACTCACTAAACATGCAGACCTCGTGATTGACAAGAAAAAGTGACATGTGGCTCACAATGTATTACAAGAGTCTCGGCTGCTCAGAGGGGCTTCTGATGTCCATTTTAAGCGAATGTGTGATATCTTGTGATAGTTCCTTCTGGCTTATGCAGATGATTAGATCCAAGATTTGGCATGTAAAATGTACAGAAAAAAGACAGTCCTGGTGCTTCAAAGTATGAAGCAGTCATCCATAGTTACATCGACTTTGTATATGAAGGCGAATGTTTTTCTACAATAGAAATTGGTTGCTACCATATCCGTGAGCTTCAGACATCAAGGTTCACATGGATGTGAAATCTGGTACACTTTCGGATCCACGGTCAGGGCTCTGTTCCGGCAACTCATGATTGACTTGGCAGTAAGCATGGGGGTTGCTCGTGGATTCGCTTAAGTCATTTGGAATTCCAAAGGTCACTATCGCAGATTCAAGTTGTCTCCACAGTAGCAAAACCGTCCGGAACATTCTGAGTGTTGCGGGGAGCAGATCGGAGATTTATTTGTCCAGAATATGATGATCAGACGATCTCGTATCTCACCACATACTGAGTGTCGCAAACTTCCCGAAGCAGCGGGTTCATGTTGAACGATATATCGGCCAATCAAGGGAGAGAGACTTGTCGGAGATGAAGTCAGATACGATAAGTAACTAGAGGCTTTCTGAGATTGCTACCCTCAATTACATATTGCTGGTCGAGAGACGGAACTCAAAGATAGCCGAAACATTAAATGTCGGGCGCGGAGATGCTCACAAGAAAAGAAATGATTGACAGGATGATGGGACCAAACAAGAATACATACTCCCAGGACTTTCTGTAGCTTTTCGTTACAAAGAAGCTGTGCTCAGACTTGTGAATTTTTGCGTTGTAAGTTAATCATTATACTATTTGCTATTCACTCGTTCAATCATTATCAGCTTCCGGATACATCGCCTGAGGCAGCGGAGATCTCAGTGGGTACTAATGGTCCCTGACTCCTTAGGTCACAGTGATATCCTATTTTGTTTAGGACGCTGAATGTTATCCACTCATAGAAGTCGGGCGAGTCACTGCCCAGAGAGGATCTGCACTTTCACCTCTCTTGATAGTATCATTTCGATCCAGGACCTCTCCTGTCACATGCAGTTGTACTTTTCAAGCTATCCTGAACTGAATCCTGTCGACTCCTTCCAGTTTTGACGTGTCATCAGGAACCATTTTTGATATAAGGGCTTGTCGTTTCATGGGATGTTCCCAAGCTCGACATAGACAGATGGCGTCCGCCACTCTGCTTGACCTATACATACCTGTTTTCGCAGGTCATGGCACATCGACTTTCAGCACTCCCCATGCTCACGAACAAGTTTTGAGCGATGCTTCGACTCCCTCAGGCTCTGTCTTCTTATCTGCATGCCACGAGTCCTTCATTTCGGAGCTCTCGACCTTGAGTTTGAGTGAGTTAGAGGAAGCCGACATCGATTTGGCCGACTTCTCGAAGCCATCTACTCTCCTTAGAGTTCCCAGTGCACGTTATCGCCATAACCCAGTGATTTCTGGCCCAACCTTAATCCTTTTCCAAATTCTTCGATACCTCATCTTCATCGATCACGTTACTGAAACCACTGGTACCTTAACACCCTTCAACGACGTCCTCCAACGCAACGTAGAATACGGGACTGGTATCCTTGGTTCGTCCTTTGGGATATTGCCCGCCGTTATCGTCGGCACATCACTGAACACTACTACATTTATTTCTCGAGCGATCGAGGCCTATCGTCTCGCCATCTGGATCGGTATCCGCACTCAAGCCTACCGCAGGAAAGCGCTCTCTGTGGCTTCTCCAGATCATGATCCCTCTCTTCCTTGGAGTCTTGTATTCATGGGCTTGACAAAGGAGGTCGTAGACGACGCAGTCCAATCTTTCAATAAGGTATTTGTTTTATGTCGTTGCACCCATCATTTATTTATTTTTTCTGTATAGAAAGTACAAGACTCTGCTCTGTTCGTAACAGTGATTACTGATGCTACTTGCATCACCGTTTCTGGTCGACCAGATTATCTGGCAACGTTTTCTGCCAACCTCTCCACAACTGCCGTCGTCCACATGACAAGCTTGGATACGCTCTATCACGCTCCTGTACCTGTCGAGCTGGTTCGAGATCGTGTCCTTTCTGACATTACTAGGCGAAGCATCAAGTTTCCTTCTTTTGTTGACATCCGTGCGCCTATCCGTTCATCCCTCGATGGTAATGCAATTGCATGTGATGCCATGGGTGCCCAGACGTTGGTGGAGCGAGTGGTTGATATGATAATCATTCAACAAGTTGATTGGATTTCCGTCGCTGACAAGACTGTTGCTACGGTTCCGCTCGGAATCCCTGTGAAACTTCTCAATCTTGGCCCCGAAACCAGTATGTCAAAGGCTATTGATAGGGCGTTATGTCGAGGCAGTGCATCAATCGTCGATCTGTCGAAGACTTGCTTCGCGAAGGATGGTGGGACATCAACACAAGGGCCGATCGCTATTATTGGAATGGCCGTAAATATGCCAGGGGCTCCAAACAACGAGAAGCTGTGGGAGGTTCTTGAAACTGGCATCAATACAATTTCAGAGGTATGACTTGCCAATCATCTATTGATCAAACCCGTTGACATGAGTAGATCCCAGAACATCGTTTCAGGGTCAGTGACTACGATCGTGGGAAACATCCAAAACGGTCTATGCAAGCGCACACTGGTAATTTCATCGAAAATGTAGACGAGTTCGATAATAAGTACGCCTCACTCCCATTGTCATTCTGAGTATGTCCTCATCCCTTACAGGTTTTTCAAGATCAGCCCTCGTGAGGCCAAGAGCATGGATCCTCAGCAACGTATACTCCTGCACGCTGCATATGAAGCACTTGAGGATGCAGGCTATGTGCCATATTCCACTAAAACTTGGAGTCCAGAAACATTTGGGTGTTATGTAGGAGTTGCAACCCACGATTACCTTCAGAACATGCGAAATGAGATCGATGTGTATTATAGTACAGGTGAGTCTTAATATAGGCATAAGATGACCATTGAGAAAAGTTCTCTCCCAGGCACATTGAAGGCTTTCTTGAGTGGTCGCATTTCATACGCAATGAAGCTGAGCGGCCCTTCTGTCGTTGTCGACACCGCATGCTCCTCCTCTGCTATGGCTTTCTACCAGGGTGCTCGAGCACTCAATAATGGAGATTGCAATGCTGCACTTGTTGGCGGCGTCAACATCGTCTCCAGTCCCGATGTACGTAGATCTTGAGTTAACCTCCATCAATATTAATTTAATTTTTCAGATGTTCTTGGGTCTTGATAGGGGTCACTTCCTAAGTTCGACTGGTCAATGTAAGGCTTTTGATGTTTCTGCAGACGGTTACTCTCGATCCGAAGGTGTTGGCATGTTTGTCTTGAAACGACTTGCTGACGCTATGGCCGAGAACGATAATATTCTTGGAGTCATCCGGGGCATTGAAGTCAATCAGAGTGGACTTGCCCATTCAATTACGCATCCCCATGCGCCTACCCAAGCCAACCTTTTCCGTCGCGTCCTCCAGACTGCAGATATCAATGCTCATCGCATCAACGTGGTCGAGGCTCATGGAACCGGTACGCAAGCCGGTGACCCCAATGAGCTGGAGAGTATTCGAAGCGTCTTCGCTCAGAATCGCCCCTCTGATAATCCCCTCCACGTCACCTCTGTTAAATCCAATATTGGACACCTCGAAGCAGCATCTGGCGCTGCTGGTCTAGCTAAACTTCTGCTGATGCTTCGTCACAGATTGATCCCTCCTGTGATATCACTCAAGAACTTGAATCCTCGCATTGTAGATCTTACCTCCGACAACACCATTATTGATACCGCTTTGACTGCCTGGCTACCGTCGGAGGGCAAGTCACGGGTCGCCCTATTGAATAACTTCGGCGCTGCGGGTTCAAATACTGCCATGATTGTCGAAGAGTACCTTGCTCCTCCTTCTGGAGAAGTCGCCACAGGGCTGCCTGTTGTCTTCGGTATTTCAGCAAGGGATTCAAATGCGCTGAATGACCTCCGTAAACACATCATTAAGTGGATTCAAGACCCAAAGCATGTAGATGAGCCTCTCTTTAACATCGCATATACATCGACTGCCCGTCGGCATCTCTATGAACACCGCCTCGCTGTTTCTATCAAATGCAAGGAAGAACTCGTTGAGAAGCTTGGGAAGGCCTCAGCTTTCCAGGTCAAAGATGGCCCTTTCACAGCTGTATTCGTTTTCTCGGGTCAGGGAAGCCAGTACCTTGGTATGGGCCGCTCTCTGTATCAGACATCGCCAATGTTCAAGAAAGTCATTGACGACTGTCATTCAATACTTGTCGCCGCTGGTTTCCCTGGTGTTCTTCCAATCATTGTAGCTGAAGGGAATTCAAGCGGTCTCACGAAATTCGAGGAATTTGAAGCAAGTCAAGCCGCCATATTCTCTCTGGAGTATGCTCTAGCCAAACTGTGGATATCTTGGGGTATCACTCCCAGTGCTGTAGTTGGTCACAGGTATAGTCTTTGAATTTGTTGGTAACCTCCATCTAACATGATTTCTAGTCTTGGCGAATACGCTGCGTTGGCTGTTGCGAATGTTCTCACCTTGAAGGGTGCCCTCATGATTATTGCAAATCAATCGCGATACATGATCCAAAAATGTGCTGTGGACTCTACTTCGATGCTCGCGGTGCATCTGCCGTCCCTAGATATACAGAATATCATCAATTCCTCCGGTGAATTCTCTGAAGTTTCAATTGCATGTATCAACAGCTCCGTTGATAACGTTCTCGCTGGTCCGATTTCCCAGCTGAGAACCCTCAAATCACACCTCGACGCGCATGTCCACTGCAAAAACGTTCTGCTACCTGCACCTTTCGGCTTCCACAGTTCAGCCATGGAACCTCTTGTTGAAGACCTCAGAGAACTCTGCAAATGCATCAACATCAATGCTCCATCCATTCCCGTTATCTCCAATGTCTTCGGTTCTCTGGTCTTGCCGGGCGATGCATCTGTCTTTGATGCTGGCTATTTCGCTCGTCATTGCTCTGAACCTCTGCAATTTGCGAAAGGTATCCAGGATTTGTTTGCGAGCGCAACGGTGTCTGAGATTGATGCATGGATTGAGATTGGACCGCACACAGCCACTTTCCTGATGCTCAAGAACATCGCTCAGGTGCCAAAGTCCTCCCTTTTCCTTGGTTCCCTTGACGAACAACAGGAGTCTTGGTCAATGCTCACCGCGACACTTTCCCAGTTATACACTACTAATGCTCCCATTCGTTGGCGTGACGTTTTCTCTCATATCTCTGCTTCCTGTGTCAGTTTCGTCACGTACCCGTTTTCCACGACGAAATTTTGGGTGCCATTCACAGAAGATAGTCCAGCTTCAGTTCATTCTCCTGCAATAGCATCGCCCAGTCGGCCACCGCCCGTTCGCCTTAGTACTGGGTTTGACTTGCTCGGAGCCTGGTCACAGTTTCCCACCAAAGAAAATGGTCAGATTGCAATTTTTGAGACACCAATCAGCCAATTGGCCAGTTCCATTCGAGGTCACAGTGTTGGTGGAAGGCCGCTCTGTCCAGCATCAGTCTATCTTGAGCAAGTTTTCGCAGGCCTCAAACTTGCATACGAGAAACTTTCTATCCCTTCCTCCGGTGAACACGTCATCTTGCGCAGTATCGAGTTCGCAAAGCCACTCGTGTATCACGAGGAGGTTTCAAGGACGGTCATCACAAATATCACGATAGGGTCAGATAGCAGTGGGAAGTTCTTCGTTGCATCTCGTGTTGATGGATCTTCGGAAGAGTCCGTTCATGTTCATGGAAGATTTAAGACAGAGATGCTTTCAAGGACCCAGACAAAGTTCCACCGTACGCTTCCTGTAGTCAATCGTCACACAGAAGCCGTTATCAAGCCAAAGAATGGAAAGACACCTCAATTTTTCTCGACTCGTACAGCTTACGAAATCATCTTCCCTCGCGTCGTCGATTATGCTAAGGAATATCGCACAATGCAATCGATCACAGTCGATTCCACTAATATGGAAGCTTATGCTTCAGTTAAACTTCCAGCATCCCACGGTCATGGCAGGTTCATTGTTCATCCCGTGTTTATCGACACACTTCTTCATGTCGCTGGATTTGTCGCAAATATGCATGGAAGCGTCAACGATGCTTACATTTGTAGGGAAGTTGAATCTGTGAAAGTGATCCCAGAGCAAGTTGATAACAATGCTTCATACGGCATCTACTGCAGCAATGGATGGCTTCCAGACAAGGGTGTCATGTTGGCCGAGACATACGCTATCAAGCTCAGCGAACCCCCTGTGCTCGTTGCCCATCTGAGAGGGATGCACTTCAAGAAGGTTCGCCTTACCAGCTTGAAGAAAGGCCTTGAGCTCGCTTCTGGAAAACTTGGTACAGAGTATCGCCGTGCTCCTTCTCCCTCTAGATCTCTGCCAACTCGAGCGGTTCAAAAGCCTTCCATGTCAGTCGCGTCTTCTGTCTCCATTACCCCTTCCGTTCCTGTTGTTCATGACAGATTTGAGAGGGAGCTTCAGAGTGGAATGTCATCTCCGCGCACATTGGTAGCTGATGAAAGCCTGCCTGAGCCTGCACCCTTCGCTGTTGACGACGATGTGGATATCAGGAGTATTCTTGCCACTATCCTTGATGTCAGTCCTAAAGATATTGACTTGGACCTCGATCTCGAAAGTTTTGGTCTCGACTCTTTGACTTCGATTGAGGCCCTGGCTGCTCTCAAGACAAAATTCAAGTTGGACCTTCCTGGAGCCTTTTTCAACCATCACCGCACCGCACGTGAGATCCAATCATATCTTTCCTTGCAGATATCTACTGCCAAGATGCAGAATTCTCCTCGGGCAATGAAACAGTCTGTACACAACTCCGCACGCGACATTGTCACTTACAATGTCTCGCCTCCCAAGGTGACCGTCCCGGAGCCCGATTTTTCTGTCAAGATTCCCGCTGCCAGTGCCACTCGCCTCACCAAGGCATTGAAACTTGATACTATTCCACTTCCTCTCCAAAAGTCTGCTTTCAAAGCTCTCCCTCTTTTCCTTATCCATGATGGTAGTGGTTTGATCAACTATTACAATGGTATCACGTCCCTTGAGCGTCAAGTGTGGGGCTTCAACAACCCTCATTTCATATCCTCGGAACCCTGGTCAGGTGTACCTGCAATGGCTTCCGCATACGCCAAATACATCTCAAATATTACGACTGGGCCCGTTATTCTCGGAGGTGAGCATGGTTCTAAATAAGTTCTGCCATCGCACTAGAATTTCTATTCAGGATGGTCCTTTGGTGGAGTGGCTGCATATGAGACATCTCTTCAACTTGCGAAGATGGGTATCAAGACCCAGGGCATCCTTCTCATCGACTCCCCCAGCCCAATCAATCATGTCCCTCTTTCCGATGCGCTCATTGAATCTGTGGTCAACCTTGATTCTCGTAGTGCAAATTCCGATCTGGGTCGTTTAGTCAAGGCGCAATTTGCGATGAATGCACGTATGCTTGGGAAATACGACCCTTATGCCACTGGTGGAACTTGTCCTCCCTTGGTCTTACTTCGTTCCTCAGAAGGTTTCAATCCTTCGGGTGTTTCAAATGTACCCATTTGGCTTGCAGATCGTAGTGATCCAAGTATTGCTACTGCCGGTTGGGACAGCCTCGCATCTCAACCATTACAGGTTTTAGATATTCCCGGTCATCATTTTACACCATTTTACCCTGCTAACGTGAGTATCGGTATACATCTCTTGAACGACCAATATCTAACTTTATCTACAGGTTAAAGGAGTTGCTAAGCGTATGATGGAGGCGTGCAAGCTTATCGAACAAGCGTGAAATTATCATGGAATTGTATCCGATACCCTTAGTTAAGGATTCTTATTTGCTAGAATTATTATTTAGAATCATGTATTTGGAAGTTTTGAACTGCACTAGTATAGCTGTATCGTTGTAATTTTAGTCATATCATCATTGAATAACTGAATAAATGAGGTGTACAATTGGTCTTCGATGTCAGGCTCAGTAATTAATTTAACAAGTAGGCTCAACAGAGATAAGCCTGCGGTCTATACTTCCTCCCTTTCTCCCTCTCGTCCTCGGATTATGCATTTATGTATAGACTAACACTCCTATGGATCTTGACCCCATGTTGTATTTGCTGAGGATGACATCTTGCAAACTCAAGTTGAATATCTTGTCGATAACTATACCACACTTGATTTACGTACCATAATCAAGTTAGCCATTCGTGGCCTCCTTATTGATATTTGAGACCTAAAGGAAGTTTCTCGCCTATCCACCGGACGCTTTGTAGCTTCAGTTGGCCATATGCAGGAAACAATGCACCATGAAATTCCTCCTCCTCTTCCAAGTGTACTGGAGTAATAACACATCAAGCATCTATTTCCGCATGTTAATTGTGTTCCAAAGTCTCACGAAGTCACTCCGGAAATGTGATCTGTGAGTCGCCTGTGAACCTTGTGTCCCAGATTTACACACAAGAACGAGATAAGAACAAAAGGGTAAAACGTTGCAAGGTCGATTCCAATGTCCTTCAATGACTTACAACATTATTCCAGTATTCAGGTCGAAGCATTTGCAAATCATCCAACGAAAATATCCGTGCTAATGAATGGCTAATGAATGGTGGGTTTTATTCTTGACTGGACCTCCCTTTTGAAATAAATATCAACACTTATAAGTACGTATCAGCACTTATAAGCACAGATCAACATACTACAAACAGATTTCCTAATGTCGATCGTGTACTGAATATTTTTGTTCCAAGAAATTCGACCGTGATGAGCATTGGCATGGTTTGCAACGGATGAGAGAGTTCCCAGAGACGCCGAAGGGGTAGTAAGTGATGCTTTCTCACTGAGGGTACATCTTAATATTGCGCAGTTGCAGATATTGATCGATACCAAGTTTGAATTCCTTTTGGTTCGATAGATTAATTAGCTCGGAATTGACCAGGGCGATAATCCAGCAAAATCACATGTCTCAAAGTATGAAGGTTGTAAAGGGAGGTCTCTTCGGGAAGAATAGATCAAAGCGTGAATGGGTAGCTGAGTGAAGATGAGTCACCAAAAGGAAGATAACAGGCCATACCTTGCATCAAGAAAGTCAATTGTAACGTCAATCTAGAACACTTGCTATCGGACTGTTCCTAGCAAACACGATCGTCATGCGTGTACATCATGTAGGCAAAGATAACGGATGTTATCCGCTGGAAGGTCAACTTTCTGATGCATTCTAGCAGGGTTCCGTGTTGTGTAGGCACCACGCGAGAAAGCGAAAAGAAAATACTTATCTTGTCGCCCTTAGCACCTAGCAAGAAATAGCGATCAGTGAACTTGGACAAAAAGTACTTGACGCCCCACATACAGTTTCGCACGAGGAAGTCACGACCATTTTTGACATGTACATCGAAATTCCAGGCGCAGAAGCGCCTGATGTGATCTGCTGACAAAAGGAAATGACCTATGACAGACACACACTCGCTTTCTGAATGGTAGATATGAACAGTGTTGCGGCTTTCGCAACAGGATATGCTCCGAAACCGGCCTGTAGAACTGTAAGAAAAAAGCCGTGCTCACGCTAAGAGGCCGTACCCGATAGCATACCATTTGCTTGTTTCTTGACAAAAATAAGCTAGTTGCACAATTCTCAAGCTGTCGACATCAAACTGACCACCTGTGCTAATTTTAAGTGTCCAATGGCCATGTTCTAGAGGAATTATGAACGATGCAGGACGATCAGAGTCAGTCATCTGGACTTCACAACCAGTGAAGACTAAAGGCAAATCCTTAAGAAAATATAGGACTGGAATGCATATCCAAATTTCTGATCATTCTATGACCATTTAAAAGCCATTACATCACTCTCTTGTGTATCTGCTTAACCTACGCACCAATCAGAAACAATTCTAACAGATTATCAAGGACCAGCTCCTCCAAAGTTAGAAACATTACCTTGTCAATCCGAGGCAACCCTCACAACTGTCTTTGCTTTATTCTCTCCCTTCTGAACAGCCAGAATTGCTTCGCCAACTTTGTCAAGCCCGTCCCAAACTTCCTCACGCTACTTGATTCTACCTTCCGCAATCATCTTCGGCATAACCTCATAGAATTCCTTTTCATATTCTGGCTTCAGCATGCCCACAAGAAAGCCGTGTATATCAAGGCATTTTTCAAAAATTTTATTCAAGTTCTGTAACAAGTCTTGGAGTCAAGGCCGTAAAAACAAGCTCGGTGACGTACCCTGACCGGGGCATGGCCAGTATTATAACCTAATAGAGACATTACCCCGATGATACCAGAGATTCAATATAATCATCGTACCTGCAATCATGCCGCAAATCTACAGTACAGTTCAAAGTTTGTTACAAAAAGAACACAGATGGCTGCTTACTATGAACCTTGCGCCGTCCGACGCAGCATCGAGAGCTGCTGAAAAAGTATCGCCACCGACATTATCCCAATAGCTTGTATGTCGTCAACCAAGCTCGATGTCATACGATGAAGCAACGACGTACATATCGATAGGTCCTTCCTTTTGAAGAACTTCTCTTGCATCGGTTGTTTTATGATTGAAAGTGACATCAGCCCCTATTTCTTTCATAAAATTCACCTTCTCCTCTGAGCCAGCAGATGCAATGACTCGACTTCCATCCATCTTAGCGAGCTGAATGACAATACTACACAGAGCTAAGTATGGAACCAAGATAGACACATCTTGAGTTTGCTTACGATCCCACGGGACCTTTGATCCAAATGTTGTCAGACAATCAACTCCGATGAAAAAACTTGAAAGAAGAAAAGATACCTCCACCAGTTGTCACAAAAACTGTGTCGCCCTGTACGATGATAATTCGCGCGCAGACATTAACCATACTAACAATAACCCACCTCCTTTACACGTGAGTATTTCTTCCAGGCCATATATGCAGTTTGTCCTAAGTCAAATACTTAAAGAAAATATCCTGATATTTAATGAGACACCTACCAGGCATTCCAGCTGGGCCAATGAAAGCTGATCAAGGAAGTTTGTACTGGTTATTAATAACATGCGTAGTTTTGAGATCGGTACAAATGTTATACTGTTGGTGCTCTGCGCAATCCACTAAGTGTATATATCATGCAGATAATTGAATGTATACGCACGAAATAAACCGTAAATATAGTCACCATTCTTGACACCATCATGCTCTGAACGAAGTACAACGGCGATGCCATGACCAGTGAGCCTAGACCAGAATATTGGGATGGTCACTAATACCAACAACGTAAGAACTCACGGTTCTCCTATACGAAACGCAGGCTGTGAATTGAGATATGCTCAATAAACTCTGCTGGCAAGACTGAGACTGCTTGCCACGTATGATTTGATCTGAGGCTCGCGCATCTTTCCGCGAAAGTAAGGGTCGACAGATAAATAAAGCATTTTAACGAGAAAACCTCCGTTCAGATTAACATTCTCCAAGTCGATGGTTTGAGATTCGTCAAAAACTGTCGTCTTCCCCGGTTCGGGATATCCTGAGTTCAAAAAACATGAATGAACCCAAGAAATATGCGACTTGCTTGCTATTCACCAGTAGGAATAGACATGAACAAAACACGTCCATTAGTTATAGGAGCCATGATTATCTGACAATGACAGCTGTCGACTGATAAGCTGAGGTTTGATCAACAAGTACGGCGTCAGCGTACCTGTCAGCTGGTCTCAACTGGTCTCACATGTCACACTTTGGAGGACTCCCCGTAGGCAGTCTAGGTTTCCCTAGATTGCTCCATGCCGAGATGCCGAACATGAATTTCAAATTAAGGGGGTCTCCCCAGACTAGATACAGTGATTTGGACAGGGGTCTGGACCCCTTGCCAGACTTCCCGATATTTCTAGCCTTTTATGGATAGTTGGATCAAACTTATATACCATATACAGAATTTCTCCCGATGGAATGGAGACGGATATAGGCTTACAATCTCTTTTGAGTTACTCTATCAGCTCCATATGTGCTATTTCCCAAGAAAACGCAGGTCAAAGACAGTGAAAGTTTCATTTTGTGGCATTGCCATTAAGCACCACATGCCTGAATGGTATGATATATAATGCCAAGTATTGCACAGCTCGCAAGTAATAGCTCGTCCTCAGGGTGACTCAAGAGAAGTTAGTTATTCATGATTTGTCGCAATACTATACAAGACATGTGTGTGACATAGTGATGTCACATCTAAGGAGTGTTTCCTCAGACCATAGAATAAGGTTTGTGGAACACTCTCAGATTCTCCCAGATTCCTATGGGAAGTCATCCTTTGTTCTGATTCAGCATTTCTTTTGAAATCAAAAATTTATAACATGACATCTAGGTAATAGTGACTGAGGTGGGCTCTCTGTCACAAACTTCATTTGGACCATAACTCTAGGAATACTTGACCAATTTCAACGATCTAAATGGCCACCAAAATCCCTTAAGGAGACCTTTCAAATGGTACCAAAAATGTCTCAAAGCAATCAGTATTCACCAAGTTATCAGCAGATCAGTTGGCAATTACCAAGTTACCAGACACTAAACTGCTAATATCTTGGGAACTACTCAACATAATCATTTGCTTCAATGACCATTGTAAAGCTCTCTTCAATGTGCTTCTTTTGGCTATAAATAGAACCAAAGGCAATAAGATCCCATGGAGATACAAGGTCCTCAATGTTTGTACATGTGTTATCAAAAGACAGTGAGTGTCCTTAGTGATCACCCTAGGTGGATGTTCAAGAAGAACTCAATGGAGTTCTTCATTGGATTGGACTACTACTTATACTACTTTTACAGTGGCTGTACCACTACTAGTCCACAATCATATATTCCTCCAGAATGTTCTACAACCTTGTGACCTTATCACGTGACTTGGCTTCTTAAGTTCCCCTGCTATTTATATCTTAACCCCATTGTATGCTTTGAGGTTTTGGACTAAGTGTTTGAATGCATAGGAGACTTTTTCCTGCTTGGGGCTCTCATAACACATAGCAACCTATATAAAATATAGGTGGTGCGGAAAGAAAGGAATGTATAGGGAAAACAACAGAGGACAAGGAGTTCTCAGAGGAAGAAAGTTAGAGGAAGCCGAGTGATGTGGGTGCTCAAAGCAAAAGAAAAGGAAAGAAGTAGTGGTGCATCCTAGAGAGGAAAAGGTGCAGCAGGGCAGTATGCAGACAGTAGTTCTGAATGGCGCAGCAAAAAAAGAGGATAGACAAAAAGACGTCAGGAGAACATTCAAAATGTTAAGGGAGGTATAGTTAAACATAGGGGTAGAGAAAGTAGATACACATGAAGGCATAATAGTGAAAGCACTCTTGGATAGTGGTATAACAGGAATGTTTATGGACAAGAAAATGGCAGCAAAACATGGGTTTAGACTGCAGAAGCTAGAAAGACCAGTGGCAGTCA
>Ga0153924_1001185_pt1 | contig 13986 bp, 17 predicted proteins | sample TSNJ008MetaG_FD_104709 | JGI IMG/M metagenome (GOLD analysis project Ga0153924, IMG submission 104709) | Attine ant fungus gardens microbial communities from New Jersey, USA - TSNJ008 MetaG | ecosystem: Host-associated > Fungi > Mycelium > Unclassified | place: USA: New Jersey, Wharton State...
CCAGAATAGAGTAAAATGCTTGCATTCTCGCAAAGTAATAGAGGAAAACGCTTGCATTTCCTACTAACAATTATAAAGATAAATGACGCTGGGTGAAATCCACCCTAAAATTAGGCGCTTACGATTTTACCGGCGTTTCTAAGTTCAGTCTTATTATATCGCTATCAGGAGAATTTCTGGCCGCCAATGCGGGACTTGGGTATTTGATTATTTATGGCTCCCAGGTATTTAAACTTGATTACGTTATGCTGTCCATTGTGATTCTTTGTATTGGGTCGGCATTTCTGTATAAGCTTATCAATCTGATCGAGAAAAAGTTTGGCTAATCTTCGTGCTTCCGGATCAAAGGATTATCTAAAATCCGGAAGCATTTTCTTATATATTTGATAGCTCACATCTATTGTTTTCTCTTGAAATCCCCGCTATTCTTTGATACAATTTATACATTAAGCGTACGAAAGGAGAGCCCGTGACGTTAAACCAGCTGTATTATTTCCGAAGCATCGCCAGACATCTAAACTTTCGGCAAGCGGCACAGGATCTCAATATTTCCCAGCCTACCCTCAGTATTGCCATGTCGAATCTGGAGAAGGAACTGGGTATCTTTTTATTTAACCGAGAAGGGCGTGGCATTGAGCTTACCAAATACGGAAAAATATACCAGGATCAGATCGAAGATATTTTAAAGCAGCTGGATGCCTGTACCGAGCAGATAAAGCGGCTTTCCAGTGTCTCCTTGGGACATATTGACATCGGTTATATTTCTACCCTCACACGCCGTTTTATCCCCTGGAACGTCCGGAATTTTTTGAAGAAGGAGAATAATTCAAAAATTACTTTTAACTTTAACGAAGGTTCTACCTTTCCACTAATTCAGGGTTTAAAGGATCAGAGATACGATGTGATTTTCTGCCCCTATGTGCCGGACGAGCCACAGATCACCTTCTATCCGATTCTCTATCAGAAATTTGTGGCCATTGTCCCTTTTGGACACCCGCTGGAGAACCGTGAAAGCATTGAGCTAAAGGAGCTGTCCCCTTATCCTCAGGTCGCCTATATGAAGACCTCCGGCCTAAAAAAGACTGTAGATACTTACTTAAAAGAAGCCGGCTTGGTTCCGGAAATATACTGTGAAGCTTCTGATGAGGCGGGAATTGCTGCTCTGGTGGAGTCGGATTTCGGCGTTTCTTTTGTAGCCCAAGTCGAATCCCTGAATCACTTTGACATCAAGCAGATTCCGATTCGCGCCCCGATGTATCAACGTGTGATCTGTATGGCATATCTGACCAACCAATATCAAGCCCCCAGCATCTGGAACTTTATTAATTTCATTAAAAAAGAACGTGTGGGACTTCCAAATGCGAGCATTCACCCTTTTAATGAATAGACAGAATGGCTATCAGCCGGATCCTAGGCGGCATAGCCAGCGCCTACTGTACCGATAACGACCTCTCTCACCGGTTCTCTCATATCCATTTCTCTTCTGATTTATTCGAATCTATTGCCGTAATATGCGGAGCGGAAACCTAGCCGGGGAAGTACTCTAGTCCGCCTTGCATCCATCGCTGAGTAAAAAACGCCTGCATGATTGGCACTTGTCCAGTTCCCGCCGCGAAGGCAGATTCTTTCTGCCTGATCGTTATTTGCATAAACATAATCCTCAAGATATCCATATGTATCCGCCGGAAACAACGTCAGTTCCTTCAGGATCTGAGGAACGCCTTCCGGAAGTTCCAATCGGTTATACGTCATTTCACGAAACAGACCGGCTCTTGCATCGTCCACCACATCCTGCAGCGTCTTTGCAATCTTCCATTTCCCATCCTCATAATCCATCTTCATCGTTCCCTCAGAGCCGGGCGCCGCCAGACTTCCGTCTGACTTGATCGCCTTCCAGTCGGAAGAGCCCTCGGTAAGATCCGTCGAAGACAGCATGGCATCCGCATTTGGGATCACCTGGATTTCACCCCGAACAAGGCGGATTCCGGCGTTCCATTCCGAAACATTTCCATAGAGGTCGGCAATTCCGTCCGGCGTTCCGTCATGGTTCCAGGTCACCGGCCCGGAGCCGGAAGCAATCCGGCAGTCCCGATTATCTTCTCGGTAAGTTATAATCCCTTTTTCATAGGGATGAATCGCATCCAGCCCAAACCAGTTATTACCGCGGGGCTGGGTGCCGTTTTGCTTGCACCAGAGAGCTACCGCACTCCACAGGGAAGCCGGCACCAGTCCCCAGCCTTCACCTTTTGCCCGGCATACTTCGATTGCACCGTCATAAGAAATACAGCCGGCAGGGTCCCGCAACGGCAGGCTATAGGCCCGGCCGCCCTGCACAATATTCTGAAACTTACTGATATACACGACATCCTGCGCCTGGCCGCCCATGATAAATGCCGGATGAATCCTGTCTGACAAAGCAGGGCTAAGCTCTGAGCTGGCATACCGCGGCAGTGCAACCATTACCGATGGCATTCCTACATCGTCCAGAATAACGGTATTGCGGCCGCCGCTCAGTGCCTCCACCGCCAATTTGAAATCATCAAAATTCGTCATACATTCCTCCTCACTCTATGGCCCAAAGAACCAGTGTACAGGCATCTGCCTCAAAAGGTACCGGCGTTTTCACAACCACCGGCAGATCGCCCTCATAGACCGCCCTCTGGTTAGCCCTATATCTTCTGGCAGGAATGATAATTTCCGCCACATAGCGGTATTCGGAGCCTCCCGTACACAGCAGACAGCCTTGCCGATCCGCAAAAATCCCGATATAGTTGCCATCCTCCTTTTCATAGGCTGCCAGATTCAGACTGAGGCTGTCCTGAAAACAGATTACATTCCCATCTAATGTATAAGGGATTTTTTTTCCTTGATTTTTTTCTGTCACCTTCATATGTTCCGCTTCTCTTCTCTCCGTTTTATTTCCCTTTCGGCTTCCGCTGTTCTGGCAGCGATACACTCCACTGCTTCGAAGGATTCTTTCTTGCGAAGATCCGCTCCAAATACCTGGGCTACATAATCTTCCGCGGCTCTCCGTTCTTCTGATTTTATCTGAAAATATACCATCGCTTACCTCCCTGCCTGACCGGCCTTATTCCCGATCCAATATCCAAATATCCATCGTCACCTTACATGCGGCACCGGTAAACGCAATCTGGAATCCATTGCGCATTTTCTGCGTGACCAGAACCTGACCGGCTCCTCCGCCGACTGCCTCCAACACTTGTACATGGACAAAGTAATCGCTAGTTCCATGAATCCGATCCAGCGCAATAATTGCGGCAGAATCATTAAATGGATAGGTCTGCTGATTCTGCAGTGTAATCCGGTGATGCTCCCCCAGCAGCCCCCCTATGCTCCGACGCAGATGCCTTACCTGTCGAACCAGCTCCTGCGTCGTTTCTTCATTCCTCATGTACTGCCTCCTTTCCTCCTGATATATGAGTTGAGACTTTTTGACTTGTTTACCTAGGCTTATTATACCGATTAGTTTTATAAATGTATAATATATGTTTTTTGTCTTTTCGATAGCTGTAGACTATCATTAAAACAGAGGCAAGCATAGTGTCTATAACCCTTCAATCATAAGAAAAAAGCTCCGCCAGGGTCGCACCTATGCGAAACCCCGGCGGAGCATTTTATTTCGTACCTTCCCTTTAGAACAGGCTGTTCAGATTATAACTAATTGAGGGGAGCACAAACTTTGCGAGCACGAAGCAGACAATCACTGTGTATACCAGCCGTGTGACTGTAAATGCCATAATTTTCCTGTCCTTGGACAGGGAAGAGACATCGTCCATCAGCAAATACATAAGGATTATGCCAAACGAGCCTCCTGCCAGCATGCATAGCACTCCCAATAGATCGGAGATCTGTATCAGGATGTAACCTGCACCATACCCGAATCCCTCGAACAATGCAAACGAACCAGTTGCAATTACAGGCTTATGCAACGGGATATTGTCGCCGAATACCCGTAATACGCCCTTCCACAGAAATGCATAGAGGCAATCCATGGCAAACACCAGCAGGATGCAGATCAACAGCCATTCCCCAATGGAGAGGTTAAACACTACATATCTTTGGGCTTTTAATTCCAGCAAGAGCATCGCTCCTACTAAAAATACGATAATGGCTTTCAGACCGATCATGCTGAAGCCCAGAATGCCGGAGCCGGATTCCATCATTTTCCTGGAATGGCTAAAGGGCGCCCTCAGTGTTGGAAGAATCTCCGCAAATACATTTTTCGCCGCCCCCTGTACCTTTTGAAAGGCCTCCTTGGACTCTGCGCTGTAATTCCGTTTCTCCTTTTCTTCCGCCGTTTCACATCCACATACTTCATTTTCCTCTAGTGGTTTTCCACACTTTTCGCAATAACGATTCATCTTTTCTCCTCTCACACTTTGAAAGAGGGGTGGATCCACCCCTCTTTTAAATTTTAGTATAAAGACAACCCCCTTGTCAACACAAATCGATCCGCTGACTCCGCGTACCCTTCGGTAAGGCGGCTCTATCCGCATTCCCGTTGCTTTTTTGGTGAGTTTTTGGTATGATAAAGCAATATGAAATGCACTTTTTCCTTATATAAAAAGAAATTAACCACTAACTGATTTGACCGAGGAGATTCATCCTATGTATGACCGTGAATACGAATATGTTCTGGCAATTTCCCAGGCCGGTACGCTGTCCAAGGCAGCCATCCAATTAGGCGTATCGCAGCCGGCTCTCAGCCGCTTTCTTCAGCGGGAAGAAGCCGCTGTCGGAACGAAGCTGTTCCAGAAAATTGATGCCAGGATGGTGCTGACCTATGCCGGAGAGTATTATGTGGAAAATGTAAAGCAGATTTTAGCTCTGCAGAACCAAATGCTGACCACTATCCAGGATATTGCCAGGGCCGACAAAGGACGGGTGCGCATCGGCGTTCCCAGCATTCGCCGGCCCTATACGATTTTCTCTGTTATTCCTAAATTTAAACAGCTTTATCCTTCTGTGGATATTGTTTTAAACGAGAACGGCAGCAATACGCTGGAGGAAATGTTAGAGAATCTTTCTCTGGATATCATCGCTGTGAATACTACACGAAGTAAAGACGAATTTGTCTTTGAGAAAATTGCGGATGAGGAATACGTACTGGCAGTACACAGCTCCAGTCCGCTTCTGCAAGAAGCCACAAAGAAAAAGGACTTTAAATATCCGGTTATTACGATGCAGCAGCTGGAAGGCCAAAGCATGGTGATTCTGGATGCGGGCCATCGGATCCGGCAATTTACCGATTCCATCTTAGAGGACAACCGGATCCGCTATACAGTCTCCATGCAGGCCCGTACTTTGGACAGTGCTTTGGAAGCCGTGGCCAGTAACCTGGGATGTACTTTTACACCGGAGGTTCTGCTCGCTTATATCCGCGGTTCTAAAAATATCCGTTACCTGTCGCTGGACGCTCCCAATACGCGATATGAATTTGGTCTTTTTACCCGCAAGGGGGCGTATCTGCCTCCCAGTATGAAAGACTTTATTCAGATCTTTAAGGAAAATTACCAAAAGGAGACACAGGGCTATTACCATGAATGATTACATTTTAAGAACCCAACCTCCGGATCGCCTGGATGTCAGCGATCTGCTCCACACCATACAGGACTTATCCTTTTGTGACTCACAAGAGAACACCCCCAAGATGGATTTGTATTTTCCGGATGAGTCCGCAGAACCCCGCCCGGTAATCTTAAATGTATGCGGCGGCGGCTGGTATTTCGGAATTCCTACCTCTGCTCATCTAAAAAGAACGCTGCATACAGCCGTCCAGAGAGGTTATGTCTTTGCCAGCATTGCTTGCACCAGCAGCCGATACCAGAAATTTCCTTACCAGGTCTGGGAGGTGAAAACGGCAATCCGCTATCTGCGAGCCAATGCAGAGGCCTACCATCTGAACCCGAACCGGATTGCTCTTTGGAGTGCTTCCTCCGGCGCCCATCTCTCTCTAATGGCTGCACTTACCTGCGGGATACCGGAATTTGACGATCCGGTGCTGGGATATCCCGGGATTTCCTGTCAGGTTCCGGTGGTCGTTGCTGCCTATCCCCCCTCGGAACTGGGGGTGTCTGCCTCACAGTTTCAGGAGCTGGGTATTTCCTCCCCCTTTCCGGCGGATAATGCAGACAGCATGGAGAGTATTTTCCTGGGTGAGGATACTTCACAGAATCCTGCACTGGCCCGTAAGGCGTCTCCCCTTACTTATATCCATCCGGACGCTCCTTACCTGTACCTGCAGCATGGAAGCATTGACGACGTCGTACCGATTACGCAAAGCCGGCGTTTTGCTGAGAAATACGAAGAACTCGCCGGTAAAGATAAAATTCAGACAGAATTCATTACCGGTGCTGGGCACAGCGATCCCATATTTAAAACGGAAGCTACCTGCCACCGGATCCTGGACACGATCGACCAGTGGCTTACAATCGCTTCACTGCGTTCAGGATGTTAAAAGAATCGGGGCGTCATCATGTTTAAGCCCTGACCATAAGCGTTTGTATACGACCGCATTAGCTTTACGGGAGCGGGCTATCGCGTAAGCACCAATAACCACAAATAAAACAGCGACGGTTATTATAACCGGCAGAGGAGGTTCATAAGTGTGCAGTTTGGCGTAGCCGGATATCTACGCGGGCAGCACTGCAGCGGCTGCAGAACATGGGACTTCTTGAAGTCCGCCGGGGTGACGGCACCTATGTCCGGGATTTTTCACTTGGCGAATTTTTCAGGGAGATGTCGGCCTTTATATTCCGCCCCAAGAGCTTGCGGGATATTATTGACTTCCGCATTTTACTGGAATCTGAAACCCTGCGTCTTGCGATTGAACGCGTGGCAGACAAGGAGAGGCTAGTGCTCAGAGAGCTCCTGGACAAGATCAACCTCGCAGAGAAGGCTGGTGACGAGGAGGCGTTTATTAAGGCTGATTTTGACTTTCACCGGTATATCTGTACGATTTCAGGAAATTCGCTTTATGAAGCCACATATGAAATGTGCCACAGCTTCCTTACGGAATCATATCGGAGCAATTTTTCCTTATACATAAATGAAGAAACCCGCACTGAGGCTGATACCCGCTTGGCCATGCTTAGTGAAATCCCTTATGCCAGTACACATGAAACTGTCTATGAAGGTATCATAAAGTGCGATTATCAAATGGCAAGAAAGGCTTTGGTTCAAATGATTGCCGCGCCGCTATGGCTACTGCATTCTGAAGAGGATTATATAGCATTGCTTCAGAGTGCAGGCGCTCAATAGGCCTGACCGAATCGGGGCGTCACCACTCTTGCGAGTGATGACGCCCCGATTCGGTAGAGCAATTGATTTTCCAGCTGCCCTTTCTATAATGCATGTGTAATTACATTTCTTCTAACATGCCAAACTCTCTTTGGAAGGACATAACCAGTCCATCACGGATCCATTTGGTCATCGGGGCGTCATTCACACCGTCAAAGCCATGGCCTACCCGGGGCATCATGTACAGCTCACAAGGCACCGCATCCCGCATCAGATTCCGTGCATACTCCCAACCATAGTCCCGAAGAGGATCATACTCTCCCACGATAACCAAGGTGGGGGGCAGGTTCGAGTAGTCAATCGCATAATTGGGAACTGCATAGTAGGAAGGCTTAGACCCGTCAAAGCCGCCCAGATACTGCTTGAATGCAAAGGCCAGATCGTCCCCGCTCAGCACCGGCGCATCATAGCGCATCTGTTCCGCGGACAAAGAGGGTCCCAGACCTACTGCCGGAACGTTTAATGCATTCAGCCGGATGGCAGGCCCGCCCTTATCCCGTATGTAGAAGGCCAGGCCCGCGCAAAGGTTGCCTCCTGCACTGGTGCCGAACAGCCCCATTCGTTCACGGTCACCGCCGAACTCAACTGCATGGTCATAAATCCAGTTCCATACAGCATAGCAGTCCTCCAGTGCCGCCGGGAAAATGTTCTCGGGCGACAGCCGGTAATTCAATGCTACAACAATTGCCGGTATCTTCATGGCCAAATAGGTAGCACGGTTGCAATCCATGGTATAATCCCCGCCGATAAAGCCGCCGCCGTGAATATCCATGATCACCGGAAGATTCTCACCGGCCCCCTCCGGCTGGAAAATACGGATTTCGATATCCGGAGCCGGATTGATTCCAGGAACCGTAAGGTCTGTTAACTTCATTCCTTCCGGCTTCTCATAACGGCGCAGAATTGCCTGTGCCTGTTTCATATCCGCATTTTTAAAAATTTGGTAATGCGGGTGCAAGTTGAGTTTCATACATACCTCCCTTTTGACGCTCTAATCATTGTATTAAATTGTTAGTCCTTATTGCCCTAAGGCAGCTTCTAGCTTATCCATAAGCTCATCGCCAACAGACTGACGGATCAGATCATAAGCAGGCTTACCCTCTTCTCTCATCTTCAGCAGATCGGATTCCGGCAGGTCAATGACTTCCAGACCGGCATCGGTCATAGTCTTCAGCGCGGCTGCATTCGATTCCTGTGCCATCTGGTACTGCAGGTCATCCAGATCGTTCTCCCAGATATCCATGAGCAGTGCCTGGTAATCTGCAGGCAGGCTGTTAAAGAATTCCAGGTTCATATATACACCGCCGATCATAACTACATGATTTGTATTGATGATGTATTTCTGCTGCTCATACAGCTTGGAAGCGACGATGGTATCATAGGTATTTTCCTGTGCCTCTACCAGCCCCTGCTGCAGGGCAATGTACAGCTCAGAGAAAGATATCGGAGTCGGGTTTGCGCCCCATGCACTCCAGTAAGCAATCGGAACCGGATTCTCCAGCGTACGGATATTCAGACCCTTCAGATCATCGTAGGAACGCACTTCCTTGTTGGAGCTGGTTACACGGAATCCAATGGGAACAAAAGACAGAACCTTCATGCCCAGTGCCTCATAACGGCTCTCTGTCTCTGCTCTCATCTCTGTGTTACGTCCAAAAATCTCCAGAAACTGTTCTTCATTCGTTACCAGGTTCGGCGCGTCAAAATAGGATAAGGACATATCTACCAGACCACCGGAAGTACCACTGTTAATGTGTACGGTTCCTTCTCTAAGAGCCTGATCGTTCTCCGGAACGGTTCCCAGCTCGCCATTGGAAAAAATGTCTACTGTAATATTGCCGTTGCTTCTCTCTTCTGTCAGTTCCTTAAACTTCAAGGCCATCTGATGTCCGGAGGTGGATTCTGCCGCATTGTGAGACCATACAATATTTACCTTGTCGGTGCTGGTCACTTCTACGCCGCCATTTCCGCCTGCGGAAGTCTGGGCAGCAGTGGTTTCATTGCCAGCTGCCGCTGTGGTTTGTGCCTCCGTAGTCTGTGCTGCAGACGTTGCTGCAGTGGTTTCATTGCTCGTTCCGCCGCAGGCAGCCATAGAGGCAACCATAATTGCGGACATCATTGCCGCGACAAGCTTTCTCTTCATATTCATTTCCTCTCTTTTAATGAAGTTATTTACAGCCCCAGTAATACCAGGGAAACTGCCGGAATAAAAGTGATCAGTGCCAATGCTACCAGGAAGAAGCCGATAAAGGGCAACGCCTTTTTTCCGACGGTAATGGAAGATTCCCCGATTAGCGGGGCCGCCACAAATAGGTTAACGCCAATCGGTGGGCTCACCAGGCCAACTGCCAGGTTCGTCACCAGAATTACACCAAAGTGAATACCGTTAATACCCATAGCAGTGGCCGTCTGCAACAGGATCGGACCCAGGATTGCGATAGCGGAAGCCGTATCCATAAACATTCCCATCAGCAGCAGTACTATGTTCAAGGCAATCAGGAAGCTATACTTAGTAGCAAAAGTCATCGTGATAAAATCAGAAATCAGTGCCGGCGCCTTCAGCAGTACCAGAATACGTCCAAAAGCAATCGCAAATGCAATCAGCAGACAGATCGGCGCATAGCTTCTGACAGCAGATTTTAAGTGGTCGAAAATATCCCGCAGCCGCATGGTTTTGTAAATCACCACACTGACAAAGACTGCATAAAACACCGATACGCAGGCTGCTTCCGTAGGGGTAACGATACCGCTGTAGATACCGCCCAGAATGATAACGGGAGTTAACAGTGCCCAGAAACCTTCCTTCAGTACACCAAAGTAGCCCTTAGCCTTTAGCGCATCGTGATTTGCCGCGATCTTCTCCACATCCTCACCATGCCGCTTGCAATAAATCCAGCAGTATATCATCAGGCAGAAAGCAATCAGGATACCAGGGATAATACCGGCGATGAAGAGGGAACCTACGGACTCGCCGGTCGTAACGCCGTACATAATAAACGGAATACTCGGAGGAATAATCACTCCCAGACCGCCGGCCGTCGCGACGATTGCCGCCGCAAAGATCTTATCATATCCCAACTCCAGCAGAACCGGAATACACATAGCTCCTACTGCTGCCACCGTAGCAGGCCCGGAACCAGAAATAGCACCATAGAACAAACAGGTGATTACCACCGCGCAAGGCATACCGGCCCGTACTTTACCAATAAACAAAGCAAAAATGTCAAAGAGCTTCTTGGAAATACCACCCTTAGCCATTACCGCACCGGACAACATAAACAATGGAATCGCCAAAATCGATACCTGATCCAGACCGGAAGCAATCGCACGTAAAATAAAATTGATATTTCCTGTAAAACCGGAGTCTAACAGCGACGGGAGCAATGTCGGAACCATCATGGCTGCCGCAATGGGAATTCCCAGAAACAGCAGTATCACAAACATAAAGAATACAACACCTAACATGTCTCCTTATCTCCTTTCACCGCAAACAAAGATTTGGTATACAGCACAATGTCCTGGATCTCCCGGATCGTTCCCAGGCCAAACCCGATGGGGAAAGCCATATATACAAACTTTATAGGAAGCTGCATAGCTGAGCTGACCGTGGTCGTTATAGAAATCAGCCCGAAGGAACTGTAGAACAGATAACCATAGAGTGCCAGCAAAGTCAGCTTGCTGAAATAATCCAGGATAATCTGTATGGGTCTTGGCATAAAATTCACTAGTAAGTCCACCCGGATCCCTACCTTCTTCCGAATGCAGTAGCCTGCACTCAGCATACCGGAATACACAAAGCAGTACCGGCAGAATTCCTCCGGCCATGACATCGGCGCTGAAAACACATAGCGAACGACGATTTGCATCATCATAATGCAGGACATCGCCAGCAGCAACGCTACCAGAATGGTTTCTTCCAGGTTGTCATCCAGCCAAGAGACAATCTTCTTCATACATTCTCCTCTCTCAAAGTATAACCTTGATGCATATTTAATTTCATTTATTATAACTTTTGATTATTATTCTGTCAATGGCTTCTGCAATACAATTTTTATATTTTTTATACATTTTATATATTTTGCCGCTGCGTGTAAAACAGAAAAAGGAGTTGACAAATACGCTGTTTTATCGTATTATAAGTTTTGCCGTATAACGGCAACAGAAGAAGCTTCCATGGCTCAGCTGGTAGAGCGACGCATTCGTAATGCGTAGGTCGCCGGTTCAAATCCGGCTGGAAGCTTGAAGCCTGAACCGCGTGAATGCGTGGGTTCAGGCTTTTTTGATGGGTGAAATGGATGGCTGAAAAGGGAGGGATTTAGGCTCTTTGGTGTTTATTTGGTGTTTATTTCTGCAAAAAGAAAGAGAAGCGATTAAGCTTCTCCTGTAATCAACTTCTCTTTCTATGCGCAGCTCTTTTTCTAAATCTTTATTTTCATTAATCTTACACCCTAAATAGATTGCAGAGGGCTTAACGCTGTTTGTTGCTTTTCCTGGCAATGGTTTTTGATGCTCCAGATCATAACTAAAATATCTCCACTCCTTTTCGTATTCCCAATCAATATGTTTTGTTAGTGTGAATAATTGAATATATTTATTTTGAAAACCTTCTACTGGAAACACCGTATCGGTATAGTTGACGGGGAGCACTACTGTCTCGATTCCCATTAATTCAACTAAATCATACTCTATACAGAATCCCCGGTGGTTACAGGCATAATGGCTCCACATTAACCGCGAATCTACCAATTCAGAGAAACAAGATACATATGTATGTGACCTTATTGTATCTGACAAATCACTTATCTCTTTAATTCCTTTTTTGAAATTTAACACCTCTTTTAATTTAGTTTTGTCAGGTCTAAGAAAGTCCTTAAAATTTAGCAGAATCGCGGAATCGAAAGGATCATTAAATTTATTTGCTGCACTCGCCCAAATGTTATTCTCTCTTAGGCTAATCACATCATATAATTCTCCATCTGCATTATACGAGATACCTGGGCGGTACTTGTATATTTTTCGTGGAAATTCTGCTTCACCATACAAAATATCGACACCCTTTTTTGTATCCTCCTCAATACATATCGCCTCTAATATATTATATTTCCACTGCCTCTTTTCTTCTTCATTCATAATTTTTTTCTCCTCCTCGTATTATATTATATCATGCATCCATAATACGCTATAATCCAATACATCACAATCTCAAAATGCGCATTATCATTCCCCAATTCATGCATAGGAAAAGACCACCAGAACCCGATCTGATGATCTTCCACCGGTACTTTCGCTCATTTTTGAGCAAAAGTCTTTTTCTTTTTTTCTCCATATGCCTCCACATCTTGTTAGTATGTGTTTCAGGAATACTACGTCCGTTTCGTCCATTTCTTTTACATATTCATTCATTTTTTCGTTGCATTCAGCTTTTGTCATTTGCCTGCTCCCTCTCTCTCCACTTCATTTTTCAGATACTGCATAAATATAATGATATGATCCAAATCCTTGATCTTTTTAGCTCTGTAAGAATCCTTGATATGTATTCCTCCCGTTCCGATTGTCGGCGGATTTTCCCGCTACCGACCTCCTTTGAGTCAACCTCCTTCAGGCCATGCCTAATTCTATGACGTAGAACCCACGCTTCCAGCCCCAGAGAAGCGGCTACTCATTAGCTATCTGCCGCTTCTCTGCCGAATCCATTCAGTCTTCGCGAATAAAATATCAGTTCGCCCAAGTGCATACCTGTTTCAATATGATTGATCTTAATTATTGACCATCCGGGCAGTGCAAGGCATCCCTTATAATGCTTATCCGCTTATAGTCATCTTTAGAAAGAGTGTCATATTCTTTATCGTCTGACCACCTCCGAAAGAGATCGCTCATAGCGTAAAGGTCACGAAGAACAAGGGTATTCTTTGTACGGCATACCTCATAATAGATAGCCTGACGCCAGTCTTCCCTAAATTCCGGCTGAACCTTAGGCCTTGACCGCATTGCGCTCTTTTCGGCTTTCATTCCCTGCATATATCCATAACAAAAGGCACAACAGATGCTGTCATATGAACCAGAAGCACTTTCATATATCTCGTTCATTTCCAGCGCGGTCATATTATAATGCGGGTTTATTTTTCCTCGAATTTCCGCTATTTTCTCCATTACAGAATGCTGTGTCATTACATTTCCTCCTGCTTCTTCTCAATAGCCAATGCACATAGCGCGGAACCATATATAATGCTGTCCTCCGGTAGTCCAGCCCTTACCGCCTCCTTCTGCCAGAGACCATTCAACCGCTGAATCGCCTCAACAGACATCTTCCCCAACTCATGAACCACCACATTGGCAGATACACCGCTTTTTTCTTGCCCCGAATGCTCTTCTCTTACCATATTCTGAAATCCTTTCTTATCTGTTCTCCGCTGATAGCATCACGAGCAGCCTGAATTTCTGCCGCCAAATCTTTCAGTTTTTGGTTCTGCTCCATTAGATTCCCCTTTACTTCCGGGCGGTCGGTATGGTATACTCAAACCGCCCTATATTTGCATACTAGAGGGTAACTGCCCCTGCCGGAATGCCGGTTCTGGCAAGGGCGTTTTCTTATACGATCGAGAACCGGCGGCTTTCTGTCTGCTTGCTATACTGGCTATACAAGCTTTCATGCTCCTTTGCAAATGC
>Ga0153924_1001186_pt1 | contig 13976 bp, 15 predicted proteins | sample TSNJ008MetaG_FD_104709 | JGI IMG/M metagenome (GOLD analysis project Ga0153924, IMG submission 104709) | Attine ant fungus gardens microbial communities from New Jersey, USA - TSNJ008 MetaG | ecosystem: Host-associated > Fungi > Mycelium > Unclassified | place: USA: New Jersey, Wharton State...
GTATTTTCTTTTCTAAAATTCAATATAGAAGACCGGTACTTCATCCACCAGCCAAACTCCATTTTCGGACAGATAAAATACATACCCATCCCGTCTCATATCCCGCGCTGATATCCGCAGTACCATCGGCTTCCCATGTCGTCCACCGACATTTACAGCTGTCTCCCGGTCCTTTGACAAATGCACATGATTCCGACTTTGCTTTTGTAAGCCTGTCTTCATAATTACATCCACGAATCGGTCTGCCGTCCCATGATACAGATACTCTGGCGGCTCCGCCTCTTTCAACTCTACATCCACCTGAACAGAATGCCCCTGATTAGCCCGGATTTTAGTTTTATCCTCATTAAAAATATACCGCTTTTTATCGTTTGTATCCACGATTTCTTCCAACATCACCATATCGATGGGATGACCTTTGCGGCGCATGCCCGCTAAAAGTCCATCCACATCAGCCCATCCGTTGGAATCCAATGTGATTCCCGCAACTTCTGGCTGATGACGTAAAATTAAGCTTAAAAATTTCCCTGTCCTTACCAAATCTCTCATTTCCTACTCCTTATACATAAAATACTGCGATGGCCGATGCCCTTTCTCCTGAACATACCGTCCGGTCTCCTGAAGTTTAGGCGCAATCTTTCGCCGAAATGCCGGAGCCAGCAACTTCCCCCCCAGAATAATCTCATAAATCTGCTGCAACTGTGTGATGGTAAACTCCTCTGGCAGCAGATTAAATACAATATCCGTATCATCAATCTTATGCCGCAACCGCATTAATCCGTCAAGCAAAATCTTCCCGTGATCAAATGCCAGTGGATTAGATTCTGTCACCTGATATTCCACTGTCTTTATCTTTCCGTTACGTATTGCTGCCTTTTCGTATGGAATTACCAATTGTTGCCCTTCTCCACAAAGAACCAGCTCACGGTCTGTCACCTCCACTTCAAACCACGCCGAATCGGCTACATAAGGAGAGGCCTGCAATTTAAACTTATCTCTGTCCAGCAGAGACAGATAAGTACTGCTGATAATCCGCATCCGTGGATCTCGGTCCGGTTCCCCGTAAGTACCAAGCGTTTCGATATATAAATCATCCAACCCGGTCTTATTCCGAAGCACCCTTCTTGCTGCCTTGGCAGGGGCCTCCCGCACCCCGATAAAACCACCGGGCAGTGACCAATGCTCCAGAAAGGGATGCTCATTTCGCTTCACCAGAAGCACCGTCAGTTTCTGGTCATCTAACTTTCGATAATTGCTGGTTTGAAGCTTGGTGTCTATACTAAAAATCACCGTATCTACCGACATGGAAAGCCGCTCAAACATAGTTGGATCGTATTTGTCCAAAAACTCCTGTTCCGTTAATCCATTAATATCCTTTTTCTGCATAGATTCCTCCTGCTTATTTTTTGATATCTTTTTTCGCTATCATTCATTCGTTATTTTCTTTTTGTTAATAACATTATATTAATATCTGTTCAATTTGTCAAGCCAAATAAAAATGAAGATGCTATTAGACTAACCTGAATTAGTTTTGTAGCATCCTCATTCAATTAATTCTCTACATAAGACCATACTCTTCATACAGCGTATGAAGGTAATCCCTATCCTCCATCCCTTTATGATAGTCTGCTATGCGGTCATCTGCTTTCATCTTCTTAAATAGCATTGATTGCCGTTCTTCACTTTCAGCTATGGCATCTTCCCTTAACATTTGTCCTAATAATGTCAATGATATCACCCCTTTCAAATATGTTAGATCCTCCGCTTTTAAAAATTTATTTGCAAACGCATATAATATGGCCTGGAGCTTATGCATCTCACTATGCACGATGCCGGAAGCTTCCCTTTGCTTCTGGATGATCCGGAAAGAAGATTCGATCCGTTCCTTCTGCGTCAGCGTTCCTCCCATGAGTGGGGTCAGTGATAAGGCCACTAACTCTTCCTTCGATAACCCACGGCCGACATCTGACTTAGCAAGGGATTCGGCAATGATCCTGTCAGCATTTTTGTTATTTAAGAGAACGGGGATGATCTGGTAGGTGTTGATGCCCTCTGTAAATGATGTAACCGGATTGATTACATTGCCGGAATAGACCACATACGTAACTACCTCCATATTAAACTGTACGCTGGTATAGGCTTCGTATACCCGGAATCGCTTCAGACCAGGAATCCCCTCATCCCGGCTTTGGAATTCGAAATGCGCCAGCGTAGGACCTTCCATGATGTAATTATAATCCTCAAACATCTGCTTCATCTCCAGACGGACACTCTCGGTGGGAACCGCCATCGAAATGGTGCCTTTAATGCCAAGGAATGGAAGGATCTCTTCCCCAAAATACTGCATGGCAGTTTTCATGGCCAGATCCTCATAATGCAGATACTTGCTGTTTGGTTCTGCGTGGTTAGAAGCCTCCTCGTGTGCGTTTGGTGGAAAGTTGGGACTGTCTTTTGTGCTTTTTGTGTTTTTTTTCATGTTCCTCCTATGAATGAATTCAATAGGAGCCTGTCTTTATTATATAGGAAAATGCTTCGTCGGGCAACAGAAAAATGAATTCTATAATGTTGATATTAGTGATGGATTTTAAAATTGAAATATGAATATAACTGGAAAGTAATGATTGAAAGAAAATCATTAGGATTTTGAAATATGTAGATAAATGATGTTCTGATTAACATAATAAAGAGGCTGCCTTGGATGCCCTGATTGCATTTTACCATGAACATTTGCTAATTACAACCACTTTTTAAAGCACAATGGCAGCCATAAACTGGCTGCCAAAGAATGAAAGATCAGCACCACAACATTGTGGCGCTAGATGGGTTGGACGAAGGTCAGATTATTATTTAATCATTGCTCTTCAAACTCATCCTTAGACACAGAGCACAGTGGACATAACCAGTCCTCCGGAACATTCTCCCACTTGGTTCCGGGAGCAACTCCATTATCCGGATCACCAGCCTCTTCATTATAAATATAACCACAAACAGTACATACATATTCTTTCATTACGAATTCCTCCTTCACGAATAATAGTAATTATTACTATAATAGGATAGCATCTTTTTCCAACATTGTCAATCACTATATGGAAAGATTTCTCTCTGTTATTATCTGTATTATTGTTCAAAATATTACTACTATTTTGAGGAGGAGAATACCATGGATCATAATCAGATACAGACAAATGCACAGGCACTGCCAATGAAAGCACTGGATGATATTCCGACACCAAAAGCGGATGCCAAAGAAATCGTTGCCTTGGTGAAAGCCAGCGGCAAAGTAAGCGGTTATAAGCTGTCCGACGGAAATGTCGTGGATAAGCAGGAAGGTGTGGCTCTGGCCCGGCAAGGTGATATTAAAGGAGTCGGCATCTCCAACCGAAACGGCAGCGAGTACCTGAAATCCCTGCCTGACAATAAGGAGGATAACAATCTGGGAAACCTGCCTTCGATTACCGGCTAAAAATCCATCCGCATCCGCAGATTCTCATAAGCCCCAATCAAATTAGCCTCATTAAAGAACTTACAAGTTACCACTTCCGCTTTCGGAAAATACATCGGATTCAGATCATAAAAATAATCCAGATTCCTGCGGATATATTCCAAAAGCAATGGCTGCCGGCTAATCCCGCCGCCAATCGCCACCCGCTCAGGATCAAAAATCACCTGCAGATTAAAAATCATCCGGGCCAGATTTCTGGTAAACTGATCCAGCACCATCAGCACCTTCTCATCCCCTTCCCCGGCCCACCGGAAGACGTCATGCCCGGTTAGTTTCTTCGGATCCAGCTTTTTGACATTAGCGACCATTCCGATTAAGCGGGGATTCCCATTGACACCGGCCCAATTGCATGCGCCCTGGTCGACATTCTCCGAAAGAGTAATAAAGCTAAACTCACCGGCAGAAAAATGCTTGCCCATGTGCACCTGGCCATCCTTGACCAACGCCCCGCCGATTCCGGTCCCCAGGATCAGAACAATTCCATCCTGACAATCCGCCAATACTCCCTGCTTTGATTCAGCAAGAGCCGCCGATTTCGCATCATTCATCACAGCAATCGGAACCGGACAAGTCTTTTGCAGTTCTGTTACCAGCGGAAAATTCTCGATAAATTTTAATGCTCCCCCAGTGATACACACACCATTCTCACTGTCAATAATCCCCGGCACCGACAACGCAATACCTTCGATCTTTTCCGCAAACTGCCGGTACAAGTCCGTCAAAGCCGCCAGATACGCCGGGATTCCATCGTAAGGAGTCGGTACCTGCCCATGCTCGCTGATTGTTCGCGTGTCGTCAATCAGCGCATATTTAATCGCACTTCCTCCTACGTCAATACACAAGCATTCTTTTGCCATATGAATCAAGTCCTTTCTTTTATCGATCCTCCAACCGCTTATACAGATCAATTATCTCTTCGGCCATTACTTTAAAAATCTCTGCACTCATCATCTGATCTTCCGCATGAGTCAGAATCAGTCCCATGAAAACAGTTTCCCCTGCCGCTTCCTTCTGAATCAGATCAGTATGGGGCAGGTGCCCCTGCTTCATCATTTCATCACCTTGCCTGATCAGCACCTCCGCCTCATCATACGCTCCTGCTTTAGCCTTTTGAATAGCCTCAATATAGCTTGATTTCGCACCGCCGGCAGCGGTAATCAATTGAAAACAAATTAATTCCAGTCCTTCCATATGCCTCTACCTTTCTTATTGTCCACTGGCTTCCTGTTCCTGCTTTGCATACATCTTATCAATCACCCGGATAAACGGCAGGTATACAAAAAACGACAGTACCAGGATACATATCTGTAACAGCGCAGATCGCATGCCGCCGATCAGGAATCCCGAAATAATCGGCGGACAGGTCCATGGTACAATTACGCCGGCATACATAGGACAGATTCCGGTGTAAATGGCGATGTACTGGATGACACCGGAAAGTGTCGGCATCAGCATAAATGGAACTGCCATAATCGGGTTCAATACAACAGGTGTACCAAAGAGTACCGGTTCATTAATATTGAAACAAGCCGGGCCAATACCCAGTTTGCCGATCTGGCGGCACTGCGTTGATTTGGCAAAAAAGGTCAGATATACCACCAGACCAATGGTCAGGCCTGCGCCTGTTACAGTCATATACTGGTCAAAAAACTGCTGGGTAACGATATGGCCGCCGTTGGCCAGATTAAGCTCCAGCCCGGCATCCAGAATCGCCTGGTTGGCCGCCGAATTAGCCGTCAGGAGCGGACCCATGATACCGCCCACCAGTGTGGAACCATGTACCCCAAAGAACCATAAAAAGGGAACCATAAAGCCCATTCCGATGACACCGCCAAAAGAGTCGGTAAGGCCCTGCAGCGGAATCTGAATTGTGTTGTAAATCCATTCAATCGGCGTTGTCTGAAATAAATTTTTACTGATTGCATAAATAATGGAAGCACCAACGATGATCGCCGTACCCGGAATCAAGGCCACAAATGAAGTTGCAACACCCTCCGGTACGCCTGCCGGCATTTTAATCGTAATGTCCTTTCTCATAAATATACTATAAATCCAGCCAGCCAGCAAGCCAATTATAATCGCTCCGATCATTCCCTGCCCACCGGTCCAGGTTTTTAAAATGACACCGGCACTGGATCCGTCCTGGGCCGTAAGCTGGGATGGCTGGAGCAGCAGGTACGTACACAGCGAAATCACCCCCGCCGGCATGCCGTTGTAGCCTTCTTTTTTTACATAAGTATATGCAATACCCACCGAAGCAATCAATGCCATCACATTAAAGGTACTCTCAAATGCCTGATTCAACACCGGGGTTACGCCAATCCCTTTTAACCAGTCCGCAATGGGAGTGTATGGAAAGTTGGCCAGTAACAAGCAGACAGAACCGATAATCATCATCGGCATGGAGTATAAAAGTCCGTCTTTCAAACCTTGAATTGCCTTTGTATTAATAAACGTCATCATTTTCGGAATTACGTTATCATTAAAAAATTCTTTCATGTCGGTTTTTCCTCCTGAATTCCTATTTTCCGGCCAATTTTTTCGCAAACTGCAATACACTTACGCCATTACACATACCATAGTCCATCATCGGGATCACATCCACCGGAACCTGTCTGGCACCACATATCGGCACCGCTTTACTTTTTAAATACCCTACCTGGGGACCTAAAAGGGCACAATCAACTCCCTCCAGACGGTCTTCCATCTCATTCACCGGAAACGCTGCAATATCTGCTTCCAGTCCCTCCTTCGCTGCTGCCTCTCTCATCTTTGTCACAAGCAGGCTGGTTGACATTCCCTGGTTACAGAACAAACGAATCACTAACATTTGATTACCTCCATCATTAAACGTATTTTCCCGCTTACTGCCTTGACAGCCGGGCTGTTGTGTTGCAACTGTTTTCATCTTAACACCGCTGCCGATAAAACTCCATCACAGAAAAAACCACATTCAATCTGGTAACTGTCGGATTAAATGTAGTTCTCTTATTGCTGCAATAATTTCATCAGCATTTCATATTCAGGTTGTTTGATAAATGCCTGCACCGCCTTCCGGCTTAAAGCAAAGCGGGCTGTCGCCTCATAGAACTGCTGCCGGTCCTGCTCTTCCTTGCGCCCGACCGAGCTAAGCAAAATAACCCGCACCGGGCTTTGGTTCCATATCACCGGTTCCGGCAGCACTGCCACATAGGCAAATGTTTCCTCTGAAGCAATCCGGTTAGGATGGGGCAACGTGATTTCGTTGCCATAATCCATCTGGACAAATGCTTCCCGCTCCAGAACCATCTCATAAAAGTCCTCATCAACTTGTTCCTGCCTGCTGATTACCTGACATATCGCATATAGAATATCCTCTTTGCTCCGGCCGGTAATTCCAGTCAACAACCGCTCCGGCCGGTAGAACCTGCGCAGAATATGATCAACTCTTCCCCGCTTTAGAATATCGTTAATCTTATGGATATCATCATTTTCCAGAAACAACCCGACTTCCACGATGGGAACGGGAATTTCTCTGGCAATCGGAACCGTAGTAAAAACATAATCGATACTGCGAAAATCAAATTTATCCAAACCTGATAAATCACATACGTGAATCTGATTTACATATCCGGCAAATTCCTGTTCATACTTATACTTCAACAACCGCGATGTTGCCTTGCCAGTGCTGCACACCACCAGAATATTCATCCGGTGGCCACTTTTCTGACGTTCCAGGGCAAGGGCAAAAATCAGGGCAAAATAACCAATCTCATCCTCCGGGATATCTTTCTGATAATACTCCCGCAGAACCTGGGATGCCACCATGGCAATCTGGTATGCCAGGCTGTAGTTTTCTTTAATTTCAGGAAGCAGCGGATTTTTTAACGGAATGTCATAACGGATTCTTACATCAAAAGGAACCAGATGCTGATTCAAGGTCATCCGCACTTCAAAGTTGCCCTGCAGGGCCAATCCAAATTCCCGGGAAGCCAGATCCATCATCGCCACGGCCAACCGGTCCGTCTGCTCATGAATAATGAAATTAGAATCATTTTCCACCATATTGCCGATCATCCGCTTGCCAGCCAGATATAACTCCAGATAATAAATCTCTTCTCTGGTATATTCCACATCGTCAAGCTGGGACATCGTCCGCGTCAGTTCCTGAATAAAAGCCTGCTCCTTCATTCCAATCTGAAGCAGGTTGTCGGTCTCGACAGTCAGGTAATACCCGGCTTTCATCCGTTTCCCGGCTACATACAAATACTCCACGAAATTTTCAAAAGACATCTCTGACATGGCAATCTCATACCTGGCCTGCAGACCTTTGACAAGTTCTGCCAGCCGGTGCAGTTCCTGATCCTGATGACTGACATCCACCCCCACCAGGCAATGTCTTTTAATAAAGTAATCACTTAACAACCGGCGGATATCCACTTCGTTTCCCGACATTCGAATCCCGTAATTGGGCCGCCGGTTCAGACAAAGATGATAGCGCTTTAGGATCGCTTCCACACTTTTTAATGAATTGCTTAATGTTGTCTTGGAGACATAGAGGAAATCACACAGTTCCTCTATTTTAACATATTCTTTACGATACAAAAGATAGGCCAGAAGGTATTCACTCCGTTCCTGGCCATTTTCCGGCAGCTGTTTGCGCTGTTCTGCTTCCATTTCTTCCCGAAAACACGCAAACTGCTTCGCATCAAGGATTTCTAAATGATAACCATATCTTGCTCTGGAAGAAATCTCTGCTCCCTGTCCACAGAGAGTCTCTTTCAGGTCCTTTATCCGCAGCCGTACCGTCTTCTCACTTATGCCCATCTGTGCGGCCAATTCTGATGCAGTCCGGTATTCCCGTGAATTCAATAATTCTAATAGCTCCAATACCTGCGCCCCAAGCATAGCAGCCTCCTCGTCATTTATGAACTCCTTAAACCTTACCATTTTCCGGGCGTTTTTACCAGACGTATTTTTACCACATTGAATCTGGTAGTTATGCTTCCGGCTCCACTGCCACCCCCCGCGGGCCAACATGGGTGGAAAAAACAATCTGGGTACAGGTCTTGCCAAACTTCTGCAGCTGTCCGATAAAGATATCCAGCCCCACCGTACTTTGAAATGCCACCTTTAACAGCATGGAATACTCACCTGTTACGCAGCTGCATTCCAGGACATTGGGAACACTTTCGGCATAGGCGTAGAACCTCGGTTTATCCTCCGGCAGCACATTCAGATTGATGAACGCCAGGATGTGATAGCCCAGCTTCATCGGATCGATCAGCGCATGATAACCGGCAATCACTCCTTCTTTTTCCATTTTTTCAATCCGGGCCGATACTGCCGGTGATGATAAAAAGGTGTTTTCCGCAATCTTTTTGAGGGATATCCTGGCATTCTCCTGTAATAATTGCAATATCTTTTTATCGATGTCGTCCATTTTTTTCCTCCCTGTCTAAACCAACCGCTTAGATATTTTTACTTATAGTAGCTTAATTTCCCCCTGAAAAACCTCAGTTGCCGGTCCCGTCATATATACATGATTGGTGTTTCTGTCCCAGTGAATCTCCAGACTGCCGCCCTTTAACTGCACTTCTACAGTATCCTCCGTCAGATCATGAAGCATACCGGCCACGGCGCTGGCTGTTGCCCCGGTACCGCAGGCCCAGGTTTCACCGCTGCCCCGTTCCCACACCCGCATCTGGATGTGAGTCCGGTCAATCAAGCGGATAAACTCACTGTTCACCCGATCCGGAAAACGGGAATGATGCTCAAAAGCCGGCCCCATCACTTCCAGATCTAAGCCGTCCACATCTTCGACAAAATAAACGGCATGTGGATTTCCCACACTGATACCGGTAAAGGTGTATTCCTGCCCGGCTACCGTGATGGCTTCCGGTAATTCGGAAGTCAGCTCCGGCTCCCCCATGTCGACACGAACCAAAACCACCTGGTCATTCCGGACCGTCAGCACCAGTTCCTTAAGGCCACTTAAGGTCTCCACCAATATCCGTTCTTTCCTGGCAATCCCATGTTCATAAACATATTTACCAACACAACGGATTCCATTGCCGCACATAAGCCCTTCGCTGCCGTCTTCATTGAACATCCGCATCCGGCAGTCGGCCTGATCAGACGGACAGATTAAAATCAGGCCATCCGACCCGATGCCGAAGCGGCGGTCACTGACGAACCTGGCCACCTGCTCCGGATGCTGCACCACTTCCTCAAAACAATTGACATAAACATAGTCATTGCCAATTCCCTGCATCTTAGTAAATTTCATTGACGTTACTCTCCACTACCATATTAGTTGATCAGACTTATCACCATCTGCGCTGTCTCCAGCATATTCGTTCCACTGTCCATGCTGCACTTTTGGATATAACGGTGCGCTTCCTCTTCGGTCATATTATTCCGCTCCATCAGCAGTGCCTTGGCCTTGCCAATGAGCAGCTGTTCCTCCGCAGACCGTTGTTTTGGCTGCTGCCGCCGCTTCTTGTGCTTTCTGATCTGAGCCTCAACCATCATTTCCAGCGTGCCGATCAGGTCGTGAACCTTTAGCGGCATTGGCAGACAGACAATATCCTCCGGAATCCTGGACGTCCACTTACTGGGCGAAGAAACCATCAGAAGCGAAAACTCCGGTGACAGCCACTCATGCAAACCAAGGTACAGCATATCGGTCAGCTGATATCCACACACAATGATGCCACTGTGAAAATCCTCCGCACAGGCCAGCACCTGGGCACCGGAATGGCAGACGGCGACTACTTGAAATCCACTCCTCATCAGTATATTCTTTATACTTTTAGCATCCTCCGGGCGGGAGAATGCCACTATCACGTTGGTCACACGTCTCACCTCCAGGCAATCGAATTGGGTTAAAATTTATGCAGATATTCCTCCACTTCCCAATCGGTTACTTCGGCGCGGAATTTCTTCCATTCTGCTTTTTTTCCTTCTAAATATTTGGTGTAGATGTGTGTTCCTAACAACTCAAGAATAAATTCATTGCCCTCAAATTCCTCCATGGCTTCTCCCAAAGTCTCCGGCAGATGTTCAATTCCCCGCTCTTTCATCTCCTCCGGTGACATGGCAAACATATTGCTATCCACACTGGCCGGCGGTACCATCTTCTTTTTAATTCCATCCAATCCGGCCCGCAGACATGCCGCCAGCGCCAGGTACGGATTCGCCGCCGAGTCCGGGCACCGCAGCTCAATTCTGGTACCTTCCTTGCGGGAAGACGGAATCCGGATCAGCGAGCTTCGGTTAGACGATGCCGACCAGGTAATATAAACCGGCGCATCATATCCCGGCACCAGGCGTTTATAAGAATTTACCAGCGGATTGGTCAATACCGTGATCGCCTTCATATGATCCAATATTCCCGCCATGAACTGATACGCAATCTGGCTCAATCCCAGGCTGTCGGTCTCATCCACAAACAGATTGCTGCCCGCCTCATCCGCCAGCGACATATTAATATGCATGCCAGAACCATTGATCCCGGCCTTTGGTTTCGGCATAAAAGTAGCATGCAGGCCATGGCGTTTGGCAATAATTTTGGCCGCCATCTTAAAGGTCACAATATTATCGGCCGTCGTCAGCCCGTCGGCATACTGGAAATCAATCTCATGCTGGGCCGGTGAAAGCTCATGGTGAGAAGCTTCAACCCCAAACCCCATCTCCTCCAGATTCAGAACGATATCACGTCGGACATTTTCGGCCATATCGATCGGTCCGACATCAAAGTACCCGGCCATCTCATGGGTCATGGTCGTCGGTTTCCCTTCTTCATCCGTATGGAACAGGAAAAATTCACATTCCGGCCCCACCAGGAAATGATAACCCATATCCGCAGCTTCCTGCAACACTTTTTTCAGCACAAACCGGGGATCTCCCGCAAACGGTTCCCCATTCGGGTGGTATACATCACAAATCAAACGGGCTACTTTCCCCTGCTGCGGGCGCCACGGAAAAATCTCAAAGGTATCCAGATCCGGATGCAGATACATATCCGACTCCTCGATGCGGACAAACCCCTCAATCGCCGAACCGTCAAACATGCAGCCGTTATCCAGTGCTTTCGCCAATTGACTGACGGTAATTGCGACATTCTTTAGCATCCCGAAAATATCGGTAAACTGAAGCCGGATAAATTCCACATCCCCTTCCTCAACCAAACGGATAATATCGTCCTTGCTATACATACTCATCACTGTTTCTCCCTTCGTGATCTGCTGTCTGATACGTCATCTGATACATAAAAGAGGGTGCCCTAAAAGGCCGCCGCATACAGCAATGACCTTTCCCGCAACACCCTCGTTCCATGTGATGATAATAACAGTTGATATTTTATTTGTCAATATTTTTTCGGTTACTTTTAAAATTCAATGCCCGGATTGCATTCAAAATTGCCAGCACCGATACCCCCACATCGCCAAATACTGCCGACCACATCGTCGCACGGTTCATGACTACCAGGAGCAAGACCAAAATCTTGACACCAATGGCAAAGACAATATTCTGCCTGACAATCGTCATGGTCTTCCTGGCAATCTGAATTGCATCCACAATCTTGGATGGCTCATCATCCATAATTACCACATCCGCCGCCTCTACCGCCGCATCAGAACCAATCCCGCCCATGGCAATACCCACATCGGCCCGGGCCAGAACCGGGGCGTCATTGATTCCATCACCGACAAAAGCCAAGGTCTTATCTGCCGGTTTCTGCTTTAACAGTTCCTCAATTATGGCGACTTTATCACCGGGCATCAGGTTACCGTAAACCTGGTCAATCCCCAATTTCTCTGCCACCGCTTTGCCAACCTCTTCTTTATCACCGGTCAGCATGACCAGCTGACGGACACCCAACTCCCTTAATCCAGACAGCGCCTGGGGCACATCTTCACGAATCGTATCCGAAATCACGATTTCACCTAAGTATTGCTTACCGTCCGCCAGATAAAGGGTGGTCCCGATCAGATTTGCCGTCGTGTCAATACTGACCCCCTGGCTTTCCATCAGCTTTTTATTGCCGATATACAAATCACGCCAGACCTCCGCAAACCGGACCTTGGCATGAACACCCTGACCGGAGATTTCTTCCACTGCCCCCACATCAACGCCATCCAGACGCTCCCCCCATGCCTCCTTTACCGACAAGGCAATGGGATGATTGGAATGAAATTCGCCAAGCGCCGCCAGATGCAGCAAATCCGCTTTTGTTCCCTGAACCGGCATCACATCACTGACCTCAAATTTACCGGTAGTCAACGTTCCGGTCTTATCAAACGCAATGATATCCAACGAGGCGACCGCCTCCAGATAATTGTTCCCTTTCATCAGAATGCCGTTTTTAGAAGCAGCTCCCAGACCACCGAAAAAGCTGAGGGGGACCGAGATCACCAGCGCACAAGGACAGGAAACCACCAAAAAGCTGCAGGCCCGGTAAATCCAGGGGCCAAACGGTTCACCTGAAACAAGCGGCGGGACCAGGGCCAAAAATGCTGCCAACCCGACAACGATCGGAGTATAAACCCGGGCAAACCTCGTGATAAAGGCTTCCGCCTTCGCTTTCCGGGAACTGGCATTTTCCACCAGCTCCAAAATCTTTGCAACGGTCGAATCATCAAACAACTTCGTGGTCCTGACCTCCAGCACGCCATGCATATTAATCGAACCACTGACAATAGCTTCGCCTTCCTGCACTTCCACCGGCATCGATTCACCAGTCAGAGCCTTGGTATCCAGACTGGAACTGCCTTTGATCACAACACCGTCCAGCGGCACTTTCTCGCCCGGCTTGATGACAATCGTCTCGCCAATCTGCACTTCATAAGGATCCACTTGCTTTTCCTGCCCATCCTTCAGCAGATTGGCATACTCCGGATTAATATCCATCAGTTCCGCAATCGATTTTCGAGAATTACCCACTGCATAATCACTAAAAAGCTCACCCACCTGATAAAACAACATAACCGCCACAGCCTCTTCCAGCGAACCGATCAGGATGGCACCAACCGTCGCTATCGTCATCAGAAAGTTCTCGTCAAAAACCTGGCCTTTCCTGATATTCCGGCAAGCCCGCAAGGGGATATCATAGCCAGCAAACAAATACGCCAGAATATACGGTACCCACAGGAACGTTCCACTATAACCGGCCTTTTCCATTATAATGGCAACAATAAAGAACAGTGCACTGATGATCAGCCGGTACACCATCGTTTTTTGTTTCTTAGTCATAATTTCAGCCCTTTCAGCAATCAACGCAATACCTTAAATTCGGCTTCCGGTTCAATCTTATCCGCAAGTACTCTGGCCTGCGCCAGCACCGCATCTTCCATTCCATCCGCCACATCCAGTGTCAGCCGCTGGGTCATAAAGCTCAACGTTGCTTCATTCACACCCTGCAGCTTCTTAACTCCCGCTTCAATCTTAGACGCACAGTTAGCACAGCATAATCCTTCCAGTTTTACAA
>Ga0153924_1001193_pt1 | contig 13934 bp, 15 predicted proteins | sample TSNJ008MetaG_FD_104709 | JGI IMG/M metagenome (GOLD analysis project Ga0153924, IMG submission 104709) | Attine ant fungus gardens microbial communities from New Jersey, USA - TSNJ008 MetaG | ecosystem: Host-associated > Fungi > Mycelium > Unclassified | place: USA: New Jersey, Wharton State...
ATTGAGGTTTGGACAAAACATTTCTGAATCTACCAAGAAGATGATTGAGACGCTCCGGAGGAAGAAGAACCATACCCATATCTCATAAGAATAACTACTTTCTTACAGCTTGATACTATCATATACACAGTTAGGTCTCATGCCTTTCTAGGTTTTAAAATCCCTTATCGGATCGTTCAAGGTATAGTACGTGGGATCTCTGAATATTTCAGGTTAGGAGAACCATCAATTGGAAACGATAACATATTGTTGGTCGTCATCGTTAAAAATTATTATTACTAATTTCGTCAATCCATCTTGACGTAAAATTTGATATTCTATCGAATAATAATGGGTATTATTATCATGTCTTACCCATCCATAGAGATTGTTTGTGGAAAATGCGGCTCTGTGATCAACAAAATAATAAATTTAAAATCAATAAAAGATATTCTAAGGCCGACAAGTAGTCGATGTAAAATATGTGGAAATGCGCTTAATCCTTCAGAATTCACAATTGACTTGGAAAAACAGTAATTCTAAGCATAAAATCAAATTCTTGTATTATAGCATATTAATTATAGTAATGCAGTGGCTTGTTAAATGTGAATAAAGCTATCGTGTTGCAAGCTATCCGAGCAAGTTTATCGTGTTGCAAGCTTAAGTTAATATATAAACTGAACTCAAATGGGGACATATGATGTATTGATTGAAACGTCCGTGAGGGAGAGGTAGAACATAGCCTAAACATAGTTCTTCAAAATAATGCCATTCCTTAAGGATTAGAAGAAATTATCGTCAAAAATCTTTACCGTGTTGTGAAATTTTTGTTCATAATATTAAGTCAAGATGTTTTGACATACATTGATTTAGTCTTCCTAGGGATTTGTCTAACGTGCTACCTGGATCTCTTGTTGAAATAGTCAGACATCTTCAATTATGGTGGCTAGTAGGTGCATTCTGTTTTCTAGGACTCGTGATAGTCTGGGGAATAACGAAGAACAGGTAAGGAAATCATCAAGGAGGACGACATCCACTTTCATCTTTTTGGAGGATTTAGATAAACAAACTTGCAGCTAGAATTAGACCCGTGACCCGAGAATATGCCACAGTAGCAGCCATGACCGGTATTAATTTATCAACATCTTCATAAGATTTACCGATTCGTTTAATCGCACGTACAGCTAATGGCACTGATATGAGAGTTGCAAGAGAGTATATTCTAAGGTAACCGAGAATTACTCCCGATATAATCAGAATGTAGATACATATAATTATCCAAGGAAAAATTCTTACTGCTCGCTGCCTTCCCAACAAAACGACTAAAGTTCTTCGTCCTTTTGATCGGTCAGCTTGATAGTCTGGAAGGGAATTTACAAATAATACAGATGCGGATAATATGCCAATTATGAAACCGACATAGACCACACTAGGTTCAATAGACGAAGTTTGGACATAGTAAGATCCGACTACGATAAGAGCGCCTTTAATGGCAACAAAAGCCTCTCCTAAACCGAAGTTCACGATACTTGTTGAATAAAAATATACAGCCAATACAGCAAATCCTAGGAGAAAAGCGATGGTAATCCCTCTTATCACCACAAAGTACATCCCCACCAAAGTCCCGAGTACGAGAAGAACAAGGCCCGCGGAATATACGGAACGGGGATTTAATAGATTGTCAGGTAACACTCCTGTTCCACCACTAAACTTTGTCCTCTGCGTAGATGTGTCGATACCTCGCTTGTAATCCCAATAATCATTCAACAAGTCTATACTTGCGTGTAGGCAGATGACTCCGATGAATGTTAGAATGGCATTAGGTAAGTCAATCTCTTTATTTTTCCAGAAAGCAAGTGCTATACCATTGCTTACTGCGATCACCGATGCTAATAGAAATCTTAATCTTATTGCATGCAGCCAAGTTCTTATCATTTTGGATAAGGATCTCGGGCTATTATTTAAGGTCAAAATAGATTTCTGATCGTATAAACAAAAGATTGAGTGTATTATGTCTAAACTATAAATACATTAGGAGTTCACAACGATCGTAGATTGAATTGGGACAGAATTCGTGTATCTTCTGCGACATAATCACGAAAAAATTACCCCATGTTGATGTTCACGATGATGACAATTTTTTGGTATTGATGGACAAGTATCCAATAAGTTTAGGACATACTCTTATCATTCCAAAAAGCCACTACGACAATTTGCTATTAATGCCACAAAAGGAAGTTGGGAGGTTATATTCACTCGTGCCTATTATTGCAGGGGCGGTTATATCAGCCACAAACGCAGATGGTTTCAATGTTGGTCAAAATAATGGCAAAGCGGCAAATCAAATTGTTCCACATGTCCACGTTCATATTATTCCGCGATTCAACGATGACAGCCCTAATGGCCGATGGCCAATCAGACGTGTCGCTTCACGCGAAGAACTCATTAACATTGCGGAGAGGATTAAACGATTTCTGAATCCCACTTTGGTTAATAGAGAATTAATTTAAGCATTATTGTGCTAGGCTTAGCTATCTTGTAGATAATAACGTGCACGTGTCTAGAATTTACGCTTCACAAGAAGTAAAAAAAGTTAGCCTAGATTACTTTTAAGGTTAAATCTATTGGTAAACTAGATGACTTCTATTCAGCTGGGTAAAAAGTATGACTGCACAGAATTAGTTTACTCTATTGTGAGAAACAATAGCGGCAAGGTTACGGGAAAGCAGTTAGAGCGGGAAATCGGGAACAGGTACGAAGTCCGATACGCCATCACCCGTCTTACAAAAGAAGGTAGAATCAGACGAGTTAGGGGATTCGGAGTCGATAGGGTAGAATTTTTTTACCAAGTTATTGCACCTGAATCTCGTCAGCAGTTGTAATAAACACTTATACAACTCATCTGTTGAATAGCTTATCTGCAATTTGATAAAAACTGCTCAAATATTTGTATTAAGTAGATATGTTGAACACAATTATACTGATCAAATGTGCATCTATGCAATATCACTCGCTCAACTACTATAGACAAAATGATACATACGATACACACACCATGTATGGAAATAAGGCTCTGTAGGTCATTTCACTGTTAGAACTTGTTGTGGCCAGCTAACTAAAAAGAATAACAATTTTTTTCAAATACGAGGAGTCCGGCGTATTTGGCTACTTTGACAATAAGACGAGCATTTCATGTGTAATAAATCCTAACCCAAAAATCTGTCTATGATTACTTACCGTTCTTCCACGACCAAGTAACGTTATGGCTAATTCTCGAAGATAATATATTGCCGGATTAGCCTAAACTATGTCGTCTTTTTTCCCCGAATCATGAGGCATGCACATTTCCACAATACTTGAAGGATTTAGTATCCCCGAAAATGACTCAAGAAATAGAGGTCAGAAAATCTCTTCGTCGTTCCTTATACCTGCCAGTCTAGTTTTGACGCCGGATGCACACTCCAAACAGGCGCTATTGGAGAAGGGAAAGGTCTTCATGCAGTCTTTGCACGTAGGCTTACCACATGTCGGACATGGCCTTGTAAGCTTTTCGGTGTTACACAGGTAACAGAAATTCCTATACATGGTAAAACTATACTACCTTGTGTCGTAAAAGGTTATCGCATATTCATGCGGTTCTTACTCTCATTGGTAGAATAAAGAAAAATGAGTTGATCACATTATTTCGAAGGTTCAGAAAAGACCTTGAGGTCTTGCTGTTGATGTTTCATTCTTTGCTTGTATTCATAAAGGTAATCTAATGCTTCTTTCTTAGAATCAAATCTAGCTTCTCCCCTGAACGACCCGTTTTCATCAATGAGACTAATAGCATTCCAGACGCCATTTTTGCTTAGCTTCTTTACGATAAACATCTGTTATGATGTGTATTATCATAACTGGGATTAAAATTAGATCTGTGTTACATAGCTAAGGGCGTTCAATCAATGGTATTTCTATCAAAACTAATCATTCTGTCATAGCATCTCTTTCAACCAATTCTTAAGTATTGAGATCTTGCAGCTGTGCCTATTGTTTTCCAGGAAGTGAACACGTTTATGAGGTCCGCGAATTTAATAATCTGCCAGTTGCAATTATGGCCGCATTTGTGGTCCGAAGAACCATCATCTCCTTCCGACTACCTGCCCGGTCTCATCAAGTGTCAATACTTATTGGCAAAAATTTTTAAAAAAAGGTATCAAGATATCCGAACGATAGTATTACTATCAATATTGGGTTTGAAGCGGAGTATAGCTCCTATTCGCCCAAGGCTTGCTATCTGAGCACCTTCTTCTGATTTTCCAGAAATTACCTCCAGACGACTTGCCGCCATGGCCGCCAATTCTTCTAGATAGTCTACAATATCCTGTTCGCTGCTTTCATAATCGACTGCCGAACAAGAAGGACACGGTCTTGACAAAAGATCCTGTTTGACAGATACCACGTTACTTCTCTCAATAAATTTTTCTTGAACAGTTCCACATCTTTTGCATTTTACATCCAACTTAAGAAAAGTAATATCGTCAGTCACAATAACCATATCAACAATTCCGTTCTGCAGAGATTTTATAACATCCAATATACCGTAGACCCCCAGACCTCGTCCGGAATGAACCTCGCTCATGAATTTCTTAACTATTTTTTTTTCTTCCATCAGTCGATATTCTGTCATAACCCCTTGGTCATTAACCTTGTCTATAATTTCGCGAATCCCTTCATCACCAGAATAAGAAGTATCCAAGGTCGTGATAACATTATTCTGCAATCTGTAATCCAAATACTCTTCCTTAAGAAAATTTTCCTTTGTTGGCCCTGGTCCGCCCACTATAAGTCCTCTAACGTTAAACTGATCGATGAAAACTTTTTGAGCATGGTCTCCTACTCTGTGATAGTATTCATTTAGTTCATTATCGCGCAGTCTTTCAAACCTTCTTGCAGACTGACCACCTTGCCTATGCTTACCAGCAACACCTGAAGTCATTGTGTCTACCACTTCCCACCTATCACCAGTCAATATTCCAAGGCCCGCTTCTTGTGTGTCAATAGCAATAATCCCTATAACTTTATCATCCTTCAGCATATCTTTCAAATGGTCTATCCAAAAATGATCATCACAGCGATAAAGCTGAATCTGAACTGGCTTCTGCGGAATAACAGAATAAAGTTCGATCTTTTCTGTGCCAAATCCCTTCCCGCTCGGAATAGCCCCGCAAAAAATGACGAGCCCAGTTTCAGGAGTCTCTTTGAATAGTTTCAGGTGCTCTATTGTTTTGCTTAAAGCATCTTGGACATGATTTCTCGTCAAATCGGATTTTATGTTTGATGCCGTACCTGACTCATTACGCAACTGCGCAATGACATCAAAAATTGGTCGCCTAGGAGGGATATATACAGTTACAAGTTCTGTTCCATGACCCGAAATGCTTGCAAGTTCGTTTAACATTTTGGTTAATTTATATCTCTTTACCGAATCCCACTTCGGTTGAGCGCCGCTAGTATTCATCGTTGCTAATAGAGACTTCTCACGCGCACATAATATAAGGATATAACAACATACTAAGTAAAAATTAAAAAAAAACGTTTTCTAGATTGTCATTTATGCCATACTAATTGCAATAATTTAGGCTCTTTCTCGAGATCTTAGCAGGCTCTACAGCTAAAGTTATTATTAAATATGAAGAGAGAAATGTAAAATGCTTCCTAGGCTTGAATACATCAGACAGGTTAGAGTTAGACTGGGCTTAACTCAGCGCAAGTTGGCTGGTCTGACTGGAATAAGCACATCCATGATTAACCAGATTGAATCGGGTCGCTGCAAACCGAGCTATGAGACCGCCAGGAAAATATTCGAACTCTTAAGTTCCCTCGAAGGTCAGTCTTCAATGAAAGCTGGGGATATATGCAGCCGTAGGTTAATTTCTGTACAAAAAAACGATACCCTTCGGGTAGCCATCGATAGAATGAGAAGTAACTCTATCAGTCAGATTCCTGTGTTCGACGAATCTCGCGTTGTGGGTATTGTGAGTGAAGACGGTTTGGCCAAACATATGGTGGAAAAAGCCGAAAAAGAAGGCAGACGCAATTTGACTATCTCGATGATTATGGAGCCACCACCACCCCTAGTTGATTTATCCACACCTGCCAAGGCACTTGTTCCCTTAGTTAGATTTTCAAAGTGTGTTCTTGTTAGTGAAAAAGGCGCAGTAGTAGGTATTATTACGCTGACAGACACCTTGAAAATGGTAGAATAGTACCTCATATTGGTATTCGGTTAGTCCGTAGCTATGTGAAAAGGAAAGCCTGGAGGGTTCTCAGTTAACAGTTTGTTGTGTTTATAGCTCACTCAAATCGTTACCTTAGACCCTGCATATTTAACATTATTCGTTATTAGTAGTATCTTGGTTGCCTTTACGATAGGGTTTGGAATGGTTGAGGATACCCCTTTGCGAGAATGAAGGCTGTTTTAACAACCGAAGGTATGCTGTTATGTCCTCATTACGGGTATACTGTTGAATATAAGCAAATATTAGAATTAGAGTTAATGTTATACTACTATAGTTAGTCCTACTGCTATGCTCATGGGTGTGGCTCTACTAGCCAGGGCAGTCACCGTTATACATGCAAACAATAAAGATATTGGTTTTGCAGGGGATTTAATACCATTTAATACCAACGCTTATATTATCGTAGATATCTATGAGAAGTACATGTCAACAAAAAAGGAAGCTGAGAAAACAGGGGTACAGACTGATGATGATAAGATAAGAAAGGAGGCAACATCAACATCACTATGGGCGTCGCTCGCAGAGCAGCACCATTTAATTGATAAAGCTTTAGACGAAACGAGAGATAATATCAGAAGAACCACAGACGAAGCAAGAAGAGACATTCCACGTAACACCCAAAAACTCAATGACTATCAAGAACAGGCAATTCAAGCAACTAGAGAAATTACGGACAGTTACCTAGAATCTCAAAAGGAGATTATAAAGTCATTTCAGTCAACATGGGTCCCATATGTAGAGAATTCGTATGGTGTATTCTGGAATAATTGGGTGTCTCCACGAAGGGCAGCTGAAATCTATACTAGAACGGTAAGCAATTTTGCAGATAATGTAATATCTACAACTCGACTTGCAAACAACGCAATGTTTGCAAATATAGAAGCATTTAAGACATTTGTTCAGCGTGAGAAAGATGATGTAAAAGAATTTTCGAGAATAGGTGTCAATACCGCAAAAACATTTGAACAAACATCAAAAGATGTCGCTAGACAGCAAGGTAGCAGCAGGTACTCCTAGACTAGCATCTGCGTATGCATAAGCGCAGCTGAACGATTATAACGGAGAATTTCATTAGCAAGAAAATGTGGAACCATCCCATCTTTTTCTCTCTCCTAAGGCAGCAAAATGTGCTATCCAACAGCAATAATTTCGAGCGGCTTGCTTATAACCGAATGATTCATTGAATGAGAATGCGAGCAGTAGCCCTGTGTGATAGATCGTGTACCATGTGTCGAGTGCATTCTTTCATGATTATTCACAAGTAGTTAGTCATTATAGTTTGACAATCTCTAACCTACGTTCCTTAAAGGTTAATCGATGTCTCCAGGTTGTTTGATAGATAGCTAAATTTCTCTCTGGAGGACCCGATCTGGTTTCTCGTATATGAAAATAAAGGAAGCTGAAACAGATCTCAGGTGTATGATGAACTATATCTAAACAAAACAAATGCCTTACTCGAAAATGATATACAGAAATAGATCAAATGACTCGAAGTCATATAAAAATGTAGTGTACAACCATGAATTTTTATACCTAAAGCTGTTAGTTCCTAGATAGATATCTATCCATGGAGAATATAAAAAAGGTAACAATTGTTTTGAGCATGAACACATCAAATACAATGAGGTAAGAAAACAAGTTGGTGAATATTGGCAACATATTGACATTAAGATACGACCCATCCTTCAATTTAGTTACCAAAGATAATAATCACGATGGCATTAGGAATATACCACCAAAAGAAATATTACAACTGAGACAAACAGTCACTAAAGAGTGCAACAATATACCATCTTCACAAGACCTAGAAAATGAAATTAGACGCCTTATAAAGATCAGATTTGAGGGGTCCAAAGAAAAACGTATTGCAATTGCTCTGAGTTCCGGAGTTGATTCAAACGTAATATTTTCATTGATTCGCAAAGAGTTTCCACAGATTGATATAGAATGCCTAAACGTGACTTTTGATGAGAATTCCAGCGAAGCTCTTCGCGCAGCACAATTAGCAGAAAGCAAAGAGGCTGGATTCCACGAAATTCACGTAGAAAATCCATTACAAGATTTGCCTATGCTCTTGAGCATTATAAAAGAGCCAAGATGGAATGTATACCAATATTATTTCATCGAAAAGGCAAGATCTATCTCAAATGTATTATTTACCGGTGACGGGGGTGATGAGCTATTTGCAGGATATACGTTCAGATACAAAAACTTTCTTGTAACCATTGAATCACTGAGTCGCCCTTCTTGCGAAGATAGGATTCGTACATATCTTCGATGTCACGAGCGCGACTGGGTCCCTGACCAAGAAGCCATGTTTGCTGGAACACAAATAAAATTTACATGGACTTCAATTTACGAGCTGATCAAAAAATATTTTGTCGGCAACTTAGATCCCCTAGAACAAGTTCTCCTTGCAGATTATCATGGTAAATTGATGTATGACTTCATACCTACTAATGAGAAGTTTTTTAAACATTTTAATATTAGTGGTATGGCGCCGCTATTATGCAATCAAATAATTGATATAGCCATGAAGATTCCTGCCTCCTTAAAATATGATTTTAAAAACGACATAGGAAAAATTCAGTTACGTGAAATCATTGAACATAATACGGCTGGATATTCTACTGACAGAAACAGAAAGATAGGTTTTGGTATGGATCTAGCCAAGTTTTGGTCTCGATTTGGAAAAGAAATGGTTACCTCAAATTTAGACAAGGGAAGAATATTTCAAGACAAAATAATAAACAAAGAATGGTATAACAAGTCATTGGCTAGAATCGATGAAAATAAAGAAGAGGCTGCAAGATACATTAGCAAGATGTTACAGCTGCTCAGTTTAGAAATATGGTACAAGCTGTTTGTTACATCAGAAATGAGCGCTAGTTCCTCAATATGAAAAAAATTAGGCTTTAACTGACCAATTATTTGTGCAACAAGTTTGGTTCACTGAATTATAAGATGGAGATGATCTGTCAGTCATGACCTACTTTTATCTGTGAACTAGACTTTTAATATCCATCTAAGCGGTATGCGTGGTGCACACAATTATATTTCCTTACAATGCAGAATATCCATACTAATCCATTATGTCAGCGGAAATGACCATTCGTGAGCATATCGAGGATCTACGTGCCAGACTACTTCATATCGTAATTGCGATCTCAGTTCTCACGATTTTTTCTATGACCTTTGGGTTTAGACCATTCGAATTTAATGGCTTTATTCTCTATTACCCATACCCGGACGTATTTCATAACTTTGCAATTCAAATTACATCATCTATGCAATCCGCGCTCCTTCCCCCTGGAGTAAAGCTAATCCAAACAGCACCAGGGCAAGCTTTCTTTGCTCAGATGTATGTTTCAATGCTGATTGGTATGATAGGTTCTATGCCGATAATCATCAGGGAAATATATGGTTTCATTTCCCCTGCATTTGGGGAACAAACGAAACGAGCAGATACAATTGTGTTTCTTCCTACAATCTCCCTGTTTGTGGTCGGTATTGCTTTCTCATATGTTACAGTGATTCCTTTCGCGCTTAATTTTCTCTACAAGTACGGGCAAGCTATCGGTGTAGAAACATTTCTTAATATCAATGATTTTATATCATTCGTACTGCAATTCTTTCTTGCATTCGGAATCGCGTTTGAGCTTCCTGTTATCATGTATGCAATTTCGTTGACTGGATTAATCGATGCTAAATTTTGGAGACATAACTTTCGGTATGCTATTATTATCTTGGTGATTTTCAGTGCCATAATAACGCCAGATGGAAGTGGGATTACTATGTGGTTTGTTGCCGTGCCTATGATAGTTCTATATTTAGGAGGGATTATGGCAATTATGCGAAAGGAGAAGTTGAGCCAAGCCCCTCATCTCAAAAATTAACACTTAAATCATCAATGTTATCAATATGTATTGCTACAAATGACGTTCGAAATAACCGCTCTTATGATGGCCATTATGAACAGTGTAGAGGTTATAATCATCATCCTTATTGGCTTAATTATCATTTTTGGAGCTAAGAAAATCCCGGAACTTGCAAAGTCTTTTGGGAAGGCGACGTCAGAATTCGAGAAGGCTAGAATTGAAGCAAGAAGGGAGCTTCACGACATCAGAAATAAAGATACGAGTGTTGTAGGAAGAGAAAAACTAGAAGCAATAGCGGAGACTCTTGGAATTGATTATACAAACAAGGACGATGACCAGTTAAGGTTTGCCATTGAAACCGAAATCAATAAGAACAAAAATAAATAAAAAATACGAACTTGATAAGTTTGTAGCTTGATTCAAAAATAAAGTTACTTTAGCACGCACTTCCCATGGTAATAGCAGTTTAGAAACTTTTTATTACAATTCCTTGTCACCAGGAGCTTGAAATGATCAGTAGGCGACAAGTTGAGAACATTGTCAATAAATATGACTCGAAGAATGTCACCATTGGCACAATAGGAAGCCACTCTGCTTTAGAGATCATGGACGGTGCTAAAGATGAAGATATCAAAACCGTTTGTATATGCCAAAAGGGCAGAGAGCTGCCTTATCAACGATTTAAAAGGCTAACAGATGAAGGTTATCCTCGACAGGTTTTCGGATATATTGAGCCAAGAAAATCAAGAGAAATTAATACAGTTAAATACAATAATCATCGCGCATCGTGCCTTCACTGCCTACCTTGGTTATGATAATATTGAAAAGAACCTTGAAATACCCATATTCGGAAACCGACGCCTCTTACGAGCGGAAGAACGTGTGTCTGATAGAAACCAGTATTATCTTCTAGAAAAGGCGAGCATCAGGCACCCAAGGATCTACACAAAACCCTCACAGATTGATGGCTTAGCGATAGTAAAGGTTCAAGAAGCGAAACGGAAATTAGAAAGAGCATTTTTTTTGGTTTCCTCGTACGATGATTATCTAAAGAAATCAAGACTAAAGATTGGACAAGGCATTATTAATGAGGATGATCTCAGCTCTGCAACGATCGAAGAATACGTGATTGGTACCTACTTTAATCTTAACTATTTCTACTCGCCGATAAGAGGAGAAACGGAGTTCCTCGGGATTGAAAGAAGATTGCAGACTAATATCCACGATTTCGTGACTTCAGTACCTGCCAAATAACAAATGGAAATAGACCTAGAGTTGCAAAATATTGAAGTAGGACATACACCTGCCAGCATACGTGAATCGCTACTCGATAAGGTTTTTAAAATGGGCGACGATTTCACAGCAGCCGTCAAGAGAGAATATCCGCCAGGAATAATCGGTCCAATTTCATTACAATGTATTGTTACGGCGGAACTCGATTTCGTGGTGTACGACGTTTCGCTCAGAGTCCCGGGAAACCCCATCATGGCCACAACCAGCCCTTATACCAAATATTCCTACGGTCGCACTATGGGTACGGGCAGAAGAATTGCAATGGAAATTAAAAACGCAATACAACAAGGAAGGCTCGCGGAAATAGTGACATAGTCAGGTTATCATAAGATTGAATATTCATGATGGTCTGTTAAGTACTGAAACTTTCATTTCTTCGACCGTATGGGGGGAATTTTATAGCTGATACGCGGTCTCCAATATCATCAAGAACTTTTTCAGCTGTATTTATAACTCACACCACCCCATGATCATTCAGTACCCACACCGGACCAGAAACAAGAAGTGATCAGCTAAGCATATAGAATCATGAAAAGCTCTTTCGGATGGCCTTCAACGACAAGCTGCAATATCATGTATAATGTTGGTTTACAAATACATACATAGAGAGGACATAATCTTAAGATCACGTTCTATATGAAAAAATACAGAAGTAGGACCGAAATAATTGCACTAATCTTAGAGGCTGCTAATCAGAGAGATGGTGTACTTAAAATAAAAATAATGTATTCTGCGTCGATAACTTCAAAGCAGTTGTATGATTACTTACCATTCTTGATGAAAAATGATTTGTTAGAGTATGGTGGACAGAAAGGGCGAACTTATAGGATTACAAGAAGGGGGATACATTTCTTGCAGGTATACAATCAGCTTCGTGAAATGGTAGGAACAAAAAGGTTAGAAAATCTGAATATATTGTAATATGGAGCTCGTTTAAAATCTATAATGCATGATAGATACTCTAGCATAATGCATCATTCACTCTCATTGCAGTTTGATAACAGGTAAAATAGATGGATCCTCAGCTAGTAAAAAAAGTCAGATATCAGTGATGACCACTACTGCCTGTATTATCGTACGCGAAAGCACTCGAGGAAAACAAGGTTTCTGCAATGACTAGTAGAAGCCACAAGAAACACCAAATGCTCCATACTGCAAATTTTATCAAAAATGTATGAGTTTAGATAGCGAGACAGAAAATGCTAAGGAAATGTCAAAAGAGAAAGATTTGTTAGATATCAATGATGCAGTAGACTTTTTCCTGATTCTGATATACAGACAGGAAATTCTAACTCAATTTGCAAAGTTCTTGACAACTAAAAAGGACTAGCTATTGTTAGCAGACAATAATTTATGAAGTGCAGGTGGCGTCACTATTAAATTCAGGATCAGGAGATGTGTACTATTATTCGTCTAAAGGAATTCTTTCAATTATCAGTCAATTATTCAGTTCTGTACATTTGTAGCAAATTGATTATTATTATTATTATTGGATCAAAAATTTGATGGGTAAAGGACGCGACTATTTACGTAAGATATGCTTCATTGCCTTATCATCTAATACAGGGATTACTTTCGCTGCTGTGGTCGATACAGGAGGGAAACTTATTGTCGGCCAATCCAGACTGGGTAACACCGAATATGGAAGGAAAGACTATTTTCCAAATACCAGTTATCCAGTTGGCAATCTATTTTACTTGAATTATTTAGTTCCCACTATAAAAAAGGGGATTAGTACTACTAACGTTCATCCCCAAGATAAGTCAACAAACATGAAGTTTCAATTAATCCACGTTGCAGATGAGAATAAGATTGCGATTTCTCCACTAACTGGTAGTAAGGGCAAATATTTATGTGTCTATCTCTCCAAGCATACTAATTAGCTAGAGGTATGGTATTATTATATATTTAGATCACAGATTTGAATAGTAGTGTCGGTGCATTCGATTGACGACTATCTTATGACAGTGCTTTCGGAAAAATTGGGGGGAATGGAGGTCTAAATTAAAAGGGCAAGAATATAATGTCAAGAAGACATTTTTGGCAACATATAAATACTCTTTTTTCATTATCTATATTAATGGGTAAAAGAACAGAGATAGTTTTGCTTGTAACGGTATTTTCACTAGTTGTTACAATAATAACGCAAGGGTCAATTTTTGACACTACCAAAGCTATACGACACAGCTTAACAAACGTCGCTGCTGCTATAACATACCTCCAAAATAATGGAAAAACACTAACCAGAGATAATTTACAACAGCCAAACTCACCTGTTACTCAACAATCTTCTGAAACAAATCAAGTTCAACTCGAGAATATAGCTTTACCATCTACTACTCGAACTGTAAACCTTACCACTATCTTCAAGCAAGTAGAGAATTCTGTTGTTCAAATTACAGCTAAAACATCAAATCCCAATTTGCAGATCATAATAAATGGTAACCAGCTTGGAGGCCAATCTACAAGATTAGGTTCTGGATTCGTATACGATAAGCAAGGG
>Ga0153924_1001195_pt1 | contig 13900 bp, 13 predicted proteins | sample TSNJ008MetaG_FD_104709 | JGI IMG/M metagenome (GOLD analysis project Ga0153924, IMG submission 104709) | Attine ant fungus gardens microbial communities from New Jersey, USA - TSNJ008 MetaG | ecosystem: Host-associated > Fungi > Mycelium > Unclassified | place: USA: New Jersey, Wharton State...
AACTGGTTTCATTTTCCGATGCAAAGCATTCTGGCTGAGGAAGGGTTGCGAATACTGACGAGCGTTCCAACACGCAATTTCACACAATGCCCCGGTGATTAGCTTTGAGCAAACAAATTCTCCCGAACTGGACGAGTGATATCTGTACATAGTATCGTCGATTCAGATGAAGCCACACGCCGTCAACTCTTTAGTTGGGAGAAGGCCTGGGATGTGGTAATCCAAACAAGTACAAGTTGTGATCCATTCTATGAATTCGTTGATGGGGAGTCTACTCATGGTGTGGAGTTCCGAACAGAGGCTTAGTCAACGGTGAAGCCACCTAATCCTTAATCCATCAAGATTCATGCTGCTTTTTCTCGTGTCCTGTGTCTATCCGGTGATGGTGCTGAGCAGCTTTCCAATCGGACTTGGGGCTACTTGTTGTTGATCGACTAGCACACCGGTTTGGAACAGAAAACACTCCTGGCTGGTCGTAGGTAGATATTCAAGCTTGTCAATTCTTCATTTAATTTACAGACTCATGTTTTCATCAAACTTTACAGCTTGACAGAGTGATAGGTTAGTATCAATGATCCCGGAACATAATAGATTTTGGTAGTCCGCTTTGTTTATGCTGAGATAATTACTCAGTAGGGCATTGACAGTCAAGACTGCACATGGTTTACTAACAAATTATGACTGGCTTTGAGACGAGGACAGAGACTTTTTGTCCGGCATTGTTGCAGCTGAAAGTCAATGTAGCATCAAGCAACCATGTAATCAAGCACAGTGAAAAATAGAAAAAAAATTGAGCCAGACTACCAACTTACATTTTGACTCGCATGTCTTAATCGCAATAGTATCAGCCTCTTTCTAGCGACAGGCCACTGAGATACATGAGTAACGTTATTTTAGCATGGATCCCTCACACTAATGTGGAAAGGGCAGAAGATCCACTAATAAACTTATCTCAAAACCATACAAAGGTTGCGACAAGAGACGACTAAGAAACAACACCGGCAGTCAAAGTGATGCTGATCATACACGAGATCCAGGCCCTTAAAAAGAGCCTTCCATGCCCTCTACGCTTGTGTTATGCTCACTGAACTTGACTGAGCTTGACCATGCTTATCCACGCTAATTCAGACCGGGGTTATACAAGGTGACTATTTTCTAACTACGATTTTTCCTTTGGGCCGCCTTGGACTAACACTATTCAAACCGGACCATGCATACAAAATGACTTGAATCTGAGGACCTACCGTTGAACGATCATAATGTTACTTCCCGTAAGCCTTCTCTTGACAGTCCTTCGACAGTGTTTGTTGGAGAGAGATGATATGATACTGTGAAACAAAGCCGCCGGAGATAATGATATCTGATTTGGACCTTGAGTCTTGTTTCGCTCAATATCTAGCTACTGTTCACATATAAATGTCCGCCAGGTCAAGATGACTTCAGACAATCCAGTTAGAAGTTCGATCAACAATCTGAACTGTGCCACTGAAGTTGAGGCGCCGAACAACACATGATCTGTGATATGCAAATGTTACTTGTGGGTTATGATGCATCACAATATGAACTTCATACACAGTAATGTCAGGATTACTGAATTACCTCATAGTGGGTCTTAAATGGAGAATTTGAATGTTGGGTAAAAAAAACTAGACCTCGTATCTTTCATGACCACCGCAGGGGTCGAACCTGCAATCTCCTGATTCCAATCACATGATCGTAGTCAGACGCGATGCCATTTCGCCAGGCGGCCACATTTTGGTGTGTAAATCTATGTATTTATATCGTAAAAATTTAATAATAAAAAGGTAAGACTCACTTCAATGTTTCTCTCCCTAGAGGAGAAGGCTGATAAAGTGCTGACAAAATTTGGAAGAACAAAATTGCATCTGCAAACAGAATCGAACTGCGGTCGGGCCCCGATCTATCGCTTACGGCAATAATCCTGGCTTGTTCCAAAAATATACCCAGGAGGAGAGGCTCACAGTTGCGTGATACATTTAATGCTGAGTGTTACTTTGACGGCGGCACCAACTCGTGCAGTTGCACTTCCTATCCACCCCTAAATCAGTCTACAGAATTTTACTAGCAGTCAAAATTCAGATCAACGCTTCAACATCAGGACTTCAGCATCCTTGTCATCTCTAACAGATGATAAGCCATGACCATGCTCGTAGAGATGCCGAAACTACCGTATCGATCAGGATCCCAAATTAAAAAGGTCAACTACACCATGGATGAATTGAAGCACCAAGAAGAGAGAAGATTCCGCTACATCATGTAAAGTCCATGAGATATAGTACAAAGACCTTGAATCAGTTGCACCAAGTGGATTGCGCTAGTTTTCAATGCCCGTCTGACACCTCAATCTTAGCAACACGTTCTTCAGTTCCAAAAGAAATTTCCTGGACAAACTCTTCTCTTCTTTCCTCTCTTTCTCTACCTCCGCGGTTGCTTTTCCATTCGACGGTTGTTCAGATTGCGGTGGTACATTACCCTGGATAGTAAAATTTTCTATCTGTGCCTCCACTTCATTTTCAATGACTGTGTACAACTGTGGTCGTGGTGGAGGCGACCCGGTGGGAACGGATCTGTCATCAATTCTAGCTTCATCGACCAAACTGGTCGTTGACAACGCTTGTTGAACGATGTCTTTGTCATTAATCACCGGCGCTGTGATTTTCACTTTTTCTATCGCTTGAGACTTTTCCTTCTTAATCCTCCTTTCTTTCTTTGTAGCCCCGCCTTCCTTCCTCCTGAAGACCTTTGCAAGTGTTAGCTTTCCAACGACGGCTTTGACACGCTGTCCCTTTGTCACAGCTCCCATCTCATTAAGCTTTTCAGCCTCATTTCCAGGGAGTTTAGATAGGTTTGATGAGGATCCACTAGTCCTGGCAATATCATCTATAGCCCCTTGTCCTCTGAGAATGGTACCAAGGTCTTCATAACTCTCGTCCCACGTAGAGCCAGGAGAACTCGGAACAGGTGGGACGGAACTGAGAGATTGCCAGGCAGTACTTGACGCAATGAATAATTGTGGGTATCGCGCGTACACAACAAGAATCTAAACATCACCACAACATCAATCAATGGGAACTATATTCGGTTGAAATACAATGTACCGTATTATAGTAGTCCAAGTAACCGGCTTTGATCCTACCCCACTTCGCAAAAAGCTGAGCATCTTTCTTATCGATCGTTGGGAGTAGAGTGGAATTGGGAGACATGAGTTCTTCTTCGAGCCATTCCCACCATGATGTAAAATCTTGCGCGCTGCGTGAAAAACGTTCCAGTAGGCCGAGATTTGCGACGAGGTTGGCGCCGACTTCTTTGAATTTGATGAGACGGTTAGCGGCTGGATGGAATGCACAAATACTCAACACATGGTGCTCAGGAATGATGTAAGATGTTTGCACCTACGTTGTTGAGGGTCCGGAGGAACTAGAACAGAAGTCTCATTATCTTTAGTTGCAGCAGCAACCTGTCCGATATGAGAAATTGATGACGTCAGTTAAACTGCGCCCAATGACGCACTCTGTAAATCCTCTGTTGCACATCTCTAAATGTCTCCAGAGCTCTCAAACAATGTCCATGGCCATGAGCAGCCATGGTCTGTAGCACCTCCGGCACCGACAAGCCCGAAAAATATCTCGAACCATTGGATGTGGCTGTCGTTATGGTTGAAGGGGTGAAAGGATCACACATTGAGGCGGCGTCACTTGAAATTCTGTACCCTAGCTGAGCAACAAGCATGATGACATCAACGGCTTGAATTAACTGAAGGATTTTGTTGTTGGTTTTGTGTACAAGAGGGACCTGAGGCACATCATTTCTGAGTATGCAGATCAGGTGTAGAGTATGCGATGAGAAGAAAAAAGATGCATACGATAGTCGAATTTGACAAAATGGAGCAAGCCGTTGTACAGCGATTCGTGTAAGTTTTGCAAGAGGGACCAAATCAAGCTCTGGTGTTGGTTTGTGAGGTCCAGTGATATCCACATCTGGCATTTTCTTCAAATGAAGCTTTCAGGATAAAAGGAAGAGTGTGTACGGGTAGTGAAGAGGAGCAAAGGAAACAAGGGAAACTGGACATTAGGGACATGTCGATACGTTTTATAGCGCATAATCTTCCGAGGTGTTGGAGCGGCATCTGCGCACATTGAGCCACACCAGCAATTTCTCATCGAGATGGGAAGTGTGTGATGACACACCTTTGCCTCGTGTTGGCCATACAGACATAGATCGAGATCCGCGTTAATTTATTTAGTTTGATAAAGTCCTTTAAATCCAAGAAGAATGGAAGATAGCAGTAGCAAGAAATGTGAGTCTGAAACACATCAGGCATCAGCACCGATGCGAATTATAGGACTGAATTAAATACAATTTCAGGCTACGAGACGAAGCAAGATAGAAATTTTGCGTACTAATCGCACTGTGTGCCCCATGGCTTGGCAAGGGCGTGTGTTACGTACCCCATAAGGCATTGGTAATGTCATAACGAGCAAAGTTTAATCTGTTTTGCTGGGCGACGTCCTCCTGGTGGACTGAAGAATGACGAAACGTGAAACAAGCGAGATCTAGTGGCACCACTATAGAAGAAAGACCGCTATAAATGAGAACAGCTTAATTCCAGTCCAACTGCGATGATCTGTATGGGGCGAGCAATGAAGTGAGAGAGTGAATGTGCATGAGCATTCCTATTATCAGTTGAAAATAAATGATGTTTTCAGGGTTTAACGGCGCGTAGAGGAGGTATTATTACGATAGAAACCGGACCATTCAAGGACAATGTAGGCTTATTTTTTACTATCCTCGAAGGAAAGTTTATGATGCCTATACTCCTTTGCCCACTCCAGGAGATGCGTCAGCGCGTCATAATATAAATAGGAAGCTTTTACACACCAGCATTGAAGGAATGAATCGATTGGGCTGAACTATTCGATCCTTGTTGATTGTCGTCAGCAGTCGCAATACCGGGAACATGGCAACACACCTCGCGATCAGCACTGATCTGCCAAACAGCGTATAGTATAGCTGCCATACCACCGGCCGCAATTACAGTATTAGAAGCCCAATTCGAGGGGCGAACCCACCATCCACCTATACTGAATGAGACAGTTAATGGAATTTCTTGTTCGTTGCGCACCTGCCGGCGACCAGACGTATTTCGGGTACGGATATCGAGCACCACCACCCTATAGCAGCATGATCAAAATGTGATCCTGGTTCAAAAGAAAAAGATACCATTATCGGCGTTGGCAAAGTAGGAATAAGCTTGGTTTGTTTGGCCAAGCAGCTGCGCGGTCAGACCCTAACCACACTGTGACATGTGCTTTCAGCCTCTCGTGATTTGGCAAATGCGAATCGGCTATAATGCTTTCCTCCTTCAAAAAATCTGCTTGCAACCGCAAGGCTGGTATTGCAAAGACAGCAACTATAGTATGCGGCCTGTATATCGCAAAAAACTACATAGGCGACAGGCTCGAGGAGGTAAAAACTCGATTGGAACAAGACCGAGCGGCCAGAGACAGGTACGTAGTTCTGGAATCTCTCGACAAAATACTTAAAAAATGCGCAGTCTTCACCGACGCTTTCAACAGACACAAGATGACGTCTCATATACTGTTATGGCCCTTCTCTCGACATTAGGAGACCAAATACTTGAAAACATGGACGTTGAAGCTATCACTGAAGAACTCCAGGCCAGGAACAAAGCAAAGAATGCACGACGACAAAATCAGGCCGGTTATTCAGCTCATGCTTCGTCGAGCCTTGCTTCCAGCTTTGACATCGTTCAGGAGCACGAAGTGCGTTCTCAAGATGAATCGGTCTCAGTGGCTTCAACTAGCTTCTCACTTGGTGGGGTGAATTCGGGAATGGATGAATCAAATGTTGGTCACCAAGGGAGAGTACAGACGTCACACAACGTCAAAACGCAAACAACAGTATATGATTCTACTACATCCAAGGACAATGTATCCTTGTATAGTTCAAGAGTAGTGCATTTATCTTGAGGTCTTGGGTGATATATCTTACAATTCCCGTCATATAGTCAGAGAACTTGCAAAGTCCCTCCGGTGCCATGAATTTCTCTGGTCCTCGAACCAAAGTTGAACTATGGAATGAAGTCAAAATGCTCAGTACGCCTTTCTTTCCTCTCAGCACTTCCGCTCAGGCTGACATCATACGTAGCTATTACTCGCACTATGACCACTTTGTACTCTACCACCCTCCTTTGTCTCCTTACAACAGTCCAGCTGACTCTCCTTGCGCGCGCAAAATATATAAATTCCGTATTAGAACAAGAACGCGATGAAAGGACACGGGAACATCTTCAATCAGAACTCTCCTTGTCGAAAATCCTTTTTGGAGGAGGACAGGGCTTGAGAAGTTTGATGTCGCAAGATTCAGAGATGTTATTAGGGAAGGAGGAAGCATCTGATGAAGCTATCTCAGAAGACGCTGAAGGAAAATATCTCACTCTTAGCTGGTGGCTATTGCATGTGGGATGGAAAGATGTTGGAGAGCGAGTACGGCGAGGTGTGGAAGAAGTATTTGACGGGTACGGGCTTGCTTTATTTTTCATGCACATACTGCTGAATGCTTCGGGCTAGTGTATCGCTCAAAACAAATCTTAATATCATGGACCTGCATAGACTAGTAGGTGACGTCCGCCGTCGTGTTGAGCATGAAATCACGTTCGAAGGTACTGAACGTCGTATCAAGTTCGTGCTTGTTATCCTTTCCTTCGTGCACCTTTTGAATCTTTCCTGGTATTCAGCTTCCTTTCAACTCTCCTTCCGCCAACACCTGAAATGGTTCAGCACGTCCTGACACAAGGCGGTTTCCCTAATGCCGAGTCTATCCCGAGTCCTCCCAGCTTCCTTGACGGTGGCGGTGCTGATAAACTGACTCAAGAGGCCCTATCAACATCCCTCTCATCCTCTCAGCTTTCGAATTCCAACTACTGCTCCAATATAAACACTACAAACGATCCTTTTGCCGTGCTTGTTGCTCCAGAAAAAAATCATCTCGTATCATCGGCGTCAACACCAGCGGGTCTGTCTGTAGTGGACCTTCAACAATCAACCTTATCATTACCAAACCCTCATCCTCATACCGCTGATAAACTGTTCACTTCTCTCCTTGAAGAGACTCGTTCCCTGGTTTGTTCATCAGATTTCGTGATCGTGCTAGAAAATTGTCTAGATCGTGCCGTAGAGGTGTTATTGAACGGTTTGGAAAAGAATTTATTGGTTGCGGGTGAAGCAAGAGAAGGTGAAGAGGCGAGGGTTAGGTTTGCAAGTTTATTGCCTGGGCTGAGTAGATGGAGTTCATTAGCATTGAGGAGTATTCCATGTGAGTTGGTTGATGTGAGTGATCGTTCTTTCGTGAATTTTGATCACCAAGTGTTGATAATGGCTTTTGACTGTAGAATGTACTGGCCGTGAGGGAGTTACCGTGTCTTTCGGCAATCACATTTGCAAAGTTTGAAGACAGGTTTCGTTAATGGATTGATGTCCTCTCTGCACAGCACATGTATTACCGTCATTCCTGCCTGGACTTTTGACACTATTTCAAACAAATGACATATGATTTCAACGACGGGATCATCTACTCGTGGGATTCTACTTTTGCAAAAAAAGAAACTCAATTCTTGACCCCACTTGAGCATGTCCGCTCAGAACGCATGTCTGAGCAAAATGTTAATTTTGTACTATTAAGACGCTGAACATCCACATGCGGTCAACTGTCAGCTCACGCCGCAGACATACTTCAGACATCTCTAACGTACTAGTAACAGAGAAGTTCGCCTGAATGACAATTAATTAATTTTGATATCTCTGACAGGATGTGAAAGTAATAGACATTGTATGTGTAAACACAAATTGTCCAATGACAAGTGCATCGAGCAGCATGTTTATCTTGAAATGTTTGTGGGTACATATTTCTGTTCTCTATGGTTTTACTCGTATCTTTTGGTAATACCTGGAGCACCCACCCAGTTGCTCTTACAATCAGCTCCTGATATTTGCTAGTTGTTGATGCTGATAAGTTGTGCGGAAACCGTTTTACCTATGATAATTTGATTCACTTTCCCACGAATGGTTTTATACGATTATCCCTGGTACTTTCCCCAATGTCAATGCTTTCTGTGAATGAGGGGTCAGAGGTTTGGGGGTACAGGTAGGAGTTGTCCTTTGTCAACCCCTGCAGATCATTTGTAGTGCTAAAATTCTTTGTACAGTAACGCTAAAAATATTCAAGCACTACATTATTGAAGCAATATTATTTTAGTCAAAAGTAAAATGACGTGGGTTGTGTTATAAAATTAATAAACTTTGGACTTATCAATTAACCCTAGATCTATTGTTTGAGTGAAAGATAGATTGTATGGACCAGCTCAAAGACAGGGATGCAGTGCATGGGTTTGACCGTCTGATATACTCTTTAGGGTGGGTCAAACACGAGTACAGATTACGAACACACGGTAGTAGTGAGGCAGCTGTAACAAGAAGCTTATAACCCACCCTGTTCTTCTTGATAGTCTCAGATATCCTCCATCGGAAAGGGTTTTCAACCCAGCAACAGTTCAGTTCGTTTCAAATACCATTTTGTACTTTTTCTCCATGGTAATATCCACGACTTGATGTGGCTATATGTAGACCTTCTACTTCGGGATGTCAACACTAGTTCATACTCCCCCCTCCGGTTTACGTTTCTTTCCGGTATACATACTCTTTCTGGATGCTGGTTCTACAATCCCCCTTCTGATTTTGTCTCGCTCTAGAAACCATTTGTCCGTATTGTACCCAGAAAGCGAAACGAGGAGACCCATATTGATACTGAGAGCGAAAAATTCGTGATTGCGTATGCTGCTACATATATCCTTCAGAAAACATTGTGCTCATATATGATTCGTAAGGCTTCTCGGTCCATCTGGAGCTGGTAAAAGTTCGGTAACTAAGTAAATGCGTTGTCAAAACATTATGATATTGATTGACCTTACAAGTTCATCGCACATGCCACTGGCCAAAACGTCGGAATCGGTCATTTACTGACTGCATGTACCCGGTCCATTGATACATATGAAAAGCGACTTTCAGATGGTAGGACGGTCATCTTTGTGGACACCCCTGGATATGATCTTGCGAATAAAAATCCAAATCGAGTCCTCAACATGCTCACGCAATGGCTGAAAACGCAAAGCGCAAAGTAAAGTAATCTCTCTCTCTCGACAATGTTGTCGTTTTGATGATCATAATGATGGATGTTTTGCTTAGTGGTACTCGTATTACTCTCGATGCTATCCTATTTTTTCATCGAATCACCGACAACCGAATGCCCATCGCGACCCAATCTCATATCCACCGATTCGAACAAGTCATCGGTAAAAAAGGTGTACAGAAAAGAATCCATCTGATCACCACCATGTGGGACGAAATAGACACACATACAGGCGAATTTCGAGAAATCCAACTCAAGACGGAATTTTGGAAAGCATTCATAAACGAGGAAGAAAGAGGAGGAGGAGCTAACAGTATATTCCGATTTAAACGCAGTTTTAGTTCTGCATGGGAGATTCTGAACCCGATTGTGGGCTCACAAAGTGAAGACATCATTCGTTTACCTTTCCCCTACTCTTCCTCTTCCCATTTACCTCATTTTATATTTGACAATGTATTCCCTGAGGAGCTGGAAGATGAAAACGATCTTGAAGCATTGGAGCAGATTCATCAGGAGCAAAAAGGTTTACTTGAAAGGCTGCAAAGTGCTATTCAAGAACAAGGTGGTAGGCAGATGGAAATGTTGAGAGAAGTTGTAGTTGAAGGGAAGAAGGTATCTGGAAGACTGGGATTGTTGCTTAACCGATTCAAAAGAAGGTAAGGAAATTTTTTTCTTTCATGACGATGACAATGCTCATCTTCTCGCGATAGTTCAGACTTGAGTCACTCTGAAGAACGGCTGTAGCGACGAAAAAAACGCTGTTATTCAAAAACATTGTTTGATTCAAGAGCCTTTACATCAGATGAAGTACAAGGTGAGTTTTGAAGATCCATTAGCACTAATGCATTTAAGATGTGTACAAGACGAATCCATAGGAGCGCTGGTCGCCCCTCTCTTTTCTCGATAAGCATCACCGTTAGCTTTGGCTATCAGATGTCAAGGTCCAGTCCTGACGCAGCGAAAAAGAAGTGACTTGGGCTCGCAGTCTGATGCACCAGAATCGGGATTAATCCCACACTGAGAGTGACGGATACTGGACAGAGCGAAGACACTTTACACGATATATTGAGACATATCCTTTACAATTTCAAATTTTGCGAGCCTAGTTTAGAGTTTGCTGCCAGAAGTCGCATCTACCAAGCGCTGCTGGGCTTCATCAAAATTGATGACGTTCCAGATGGCATTGAGGTACTAAAGAAGATGTTAGGGCTATAATTATCGACTAGTGGCGTCAAACTACGCACATCTGCTTTGACATTGAGATATTGGAGGTAAAAGGCGTGCTCCCAGATGTCAACCCCGATAATGGGGACATGGCTGAGAAGAGGATCTTGATTGACCGTCGTAACAATTTCGAGAATTTGCGAAGACGTATTAAAGCCCTACGAATGGCAGGCAAGTCAGAGTTGGCTCTGTTGCCAGACTAAGGCTCCACTTACGATCCAACCCCATCCAGAGCCCTGGATAGCGGCAGTCGTAGCATTAAACTGCTTCTTCATGTTTTCGACACTGCCAAACGCAGCATCAATGGCATCCTTGAGAGGACCGGGTCCGATGTGGCCACCGGATCCCTTTCCCTCGTTTGCGGATGGGGCAAGGTTCTTCCAGAAGAGAGAGTGGTTAATGTGGCCTAACACGGAAGAGATAAGAGAGTTATCGGGGTAGATAGAGCATACATACCGCCACCATTGAACTTGAGAGCGGCCTGAAGTCCGATGCGCTCTTTGGGAGTACTGGCTTTGGTATATGCAATTTCAGCAGCATTGAGAGCATTAACATAGGTCTGGTGGTGTTTTTTGTGGTGAAGCTCCATTATTTGGCGAGAAATGTAGGGCTCGAGGGCATCGTATGGATAGGGGAGGTCAGGGAGTACGTGTGTCATGGTGCTGAGCAACTCTCTCAGCTGCCAAGCCTGCACTCATATCCATCGATCACACATCACGTGTCAGCATTCGAATTTTCCAGAATGACTATTCATAAGGAATTATACACTCATTTTCATCGCAATAGACTTGTGGGGCTCATAGCCCTCGACAACAATGTCAGAATATTGAAAGTCTTCAATGTCCACAATATTGTCCCTTGCCCAGCGTACTTTTGGGAACGGACGTGGTTCACGTTCGAGCTGGAGCTCCAGCGCTTGCACGTGGTCTCGATATACGTGAGCATCGCCAAGTTGGATGACAAGCTCGCGTGCGGTGGTCCCGGTGACATGGGCTATCATATGAGTCAAAAGTGCATAGGACGCAATGTTGAACGGAATGCCGAGTCCCAGATCAGCAGAACGCTGGTACATCAAACATGAGAGCTCGGGACGACGATCTGGATCTGGGGGCAGATGCACGTAGAACTGGCACATCATATGACACGGTGGCAATGCCATCAGCGGTATGTCTGTTGCGAGTCAGTCTCGGCTTTTGCGCTGCGAATATATCTATCTGCACCTCTGGGATTCCATGCACTCAGGATAATCCGACGATCTGTCGGGTTTTCCTTGATTTTTCTAATGCACTCGCCAAGTTGGTCGACACCTTGGCCACTATAGTCCGAGTCACAGTCATGGTATTCAGCCCCAAAATGGCGCCACTGGAAGCCATACACTGGACCCAGGTCTCCTTCTCTGCGGTGTCCAAGACCTCTGCCTTCCAGAAAGGCTTTTGACCCGTTACCGTCCCAAATTTTGACTCCCTTTTCGGATAGTATCTTGGAATCAGTGAGCCCATGGACAAACCACAAAAGTTCTTCTACAATCCCCCGCAAAAAGGTACGTTTTGTGGTGAGCAAGGGCAGAGTTGAGTCCCGAAGAGAGAAGCGGAGATTAGGAGGAGCAAAGATGGAGATGGTTCCAGTGCCTGTTCGGTCTGGACGAACATCACCAGAGTCAAGTACTCGCCGGATAAGTCGTAAATATTGATATTCATCGTGTTCTGCATCTGTCTGTGTCTTGTCGGACATGGCCTTGGTAGAACACACTAGTTGTACTAGTCACATCTGTTGTCACTCCATTCATAGACTATATTGCTTTTTGTAAAATCTCCACATATATCACAAATCCTCTGCTTAATCATGGACATAGCGGAGGACGGATAACAAGATATACATGTCCTTTTTGCAACTTTTTTTGACTATGCAACGATTACAGTATAAGAGAGAGATGCAAGGCGACTTTTTAATCAAAGAGACCGAAACCCTGACACACAAGACATGAACAACAGCCAAAGACAGTAGCAATGAAAGACATACCATGTCATCATCTGATTCTTCTTCCCTTTCCTCCTTCTTCTCCTCCTTTTCCTCTGTAGCTACTGCCGCTGGGGCACCTCCAGCAGCAGGCACCGCGGGACCGCCAACAGGTGCACCACCACCAGAACCAACATTTGATAGGAGGTCCTTCACATTCTTGCCCTCTAGAGCTTTGGCAAGAAGACTAGCCCAGATTGGCTCGAGGTCAACACCCGCAGCGTTTGTGATGGCAAGGATTTTTTCAGACTGCACAGATTTTCAGATCCAATCGCAAGACAAGACCAACGTTAACGTACAGTGATTTCAAGGCCGTCATCAGCGAGAATGAGGGCAGCGTATGTGGCAGCGAGTTCTGATGAAGCCTGGATTCTCGGAAATCAGTAATTCTGATGGTTATCCATATACGCAAAAGGCCATCCAGCTCAGAAATGCATTTTAATCACCCAAAAAACGGATGAAAGGCACGATGAATGTCATATAAACAACAAGTTTCTTACCATTTAGACAGACGGCGAGGACAATGAGTTGTGCAGTGGTCATAGCACGCACCAGATTCGGTCATGTGACGTTACATATTAATATCTTTTATCGGTGGTTGTTGAATTCATTAACCGCAACAGGCGAAGCCAGGACATGGCGTGTATATAGGCAGACCACCAGTCACAGCCAAATTAATATCTACAGGTAAATCTTCTACTGGTTTTTCAGCGAAAGAGATGATAAAACAGTGCGTCGAAGCTTAGAAGAGTCAAATGTGCCAAAGGTGCAGGCGTCAAGTCAACTTGAGTGTCTGATACAATAGTTTTTCATCAACCTGTGCTGAGATGTTCAAGAAAGTAACCAGATGGGCTGACACACCTTTGGCTGCTCTTACTGGACTGACTTGACCGAGTAATTTGTTTCAAGATGCTCAAATATGACAAAGGGCAGGCCAGGTTCTTCGTGTAGGACTTGAAATATCATTTATATGTCTTACTATCCAGAGATCAGTTTCAGAGCGACTTCTACGCATATGGGTAAGATAGAAAATGAAAATTTCGAAATAATGAAAATTGCCATGCATAGATCACTACGAATAGTTTCACACAACTCATTGTAGCGCCTGTTTCTGTAAAGAATTAACCCTCCTTATCTACTTGCGCAGATTCGCGAATGCTCGTATTTTGCTTGAAGTAGAGATTGCACACTACAGTGGGTTACATCAACAAACACATAGCTCAGATCAGAGTTCTTACAAGAGGTAAGCAAAAGTGGTCAGTGAAGGTGATTTCAACAATATTGTTGTGACCTTGGAAAGGGATGAAACAAATTATTTTCATCAAGGACGCCAAATACTATGTATTCGGGTCCGCTGATCCACACGACTCTTTAAAGTTTCACATGCTGTCGAAATATATAGGTCTACATGGAACCAACAATGTAATTCAGACAT
>Ga0153924_1001196_pt1 | contig 13900 bp, 12 predicted proteins | sample TSNJ008MetaG_FD_104709 | JGI IMG/M metagenome (GOLD analysis project Ga0153924, IMG submission 104709) | Attine ant fungus gardens microbial communities from New Jersey, USA - TSNJ008 MetaG | ecosystem: Host-associated > Fungi > Mycelium > Unclassified | place: USA: New Jersey, Wharton State...
GCTCGCCTTGCAGTCGCCGCTGCACGAGGGACGTGAAGGCCGCGGCTACCGTATCATCGAGCGGATCTTCCGCACGCGCGTGCAGATACGCACGATCGCGCCCCAGCGCATGCGCCAGCAGACTCGCAGCGTCCTCCGCCGAGGCGGAGGCGAGCGCCTGCGCGATCGTCACCTTATGCGGTGGCGGCTTCGCCCGCGAGCAGACGAGCTTGCTCGTCGGCAAGCAGATCCTCGACGATCGGGCCGATCGCGCCGTCCATGATGCCGCGAATGTTCCCGTAGCTCTGATTGATGCGGTGGTCAGTAACGCGGTCTTGCGGAAAGTTGTAAGTGCGAATCTTTTCCGACCGATCGCCGGTGCCGACTTGGCTGCGGCGCAACGACCCCATCGCTTCTTCTTTTTCGCGCTGCTGGCGTTCGTACAGCATCGCGCGCAGCATCTGCATGGCTTTCTCGCGATTTTGCGTTTGCGAACGCTCTTGTTGCGATGCTACGATGATGCCGCTGGGCACGTGGGTGATTCGAATCGCCGATTCGGTCTTGTTGACGTATTGACCACCGGCTCCGGAGGCCTTGTACGTATCGATTTGCAGGTCTGACGGCTTGATCTCGATATCGACGTCTTCATCGACCTCCGGCAAAACGGCAACCGTCGCGGTCGAGGTATGGATGCGTCCCTGCGCTTCGGTTGCAGGCACGCGCTGCACGCGATGAACGCCCGACTCATGCTTGAAAAAACGGTACGGCGAGTCGCCCTTGACGCCGAAGACGATCTCCTTGTATCCGCCTGCGTCGCTCTCGTTTTCCGAAACCAGCTCGACGCGCATGCCGCGCGATTCGGCAAAGCGCATGTACATGCGCGCCAGATCGCCGGCAAAAATCGCGGCCTCATCGCCGCCCGCGCCGGCGCGAATTTCAATGAAGACGTCCTTGGTGTCGCTTGGATCCCTCGGGATCATCAGCGCCTGCAACTCGTCCTCGAGCGCGGTGCGGCGGGCACGCAGCTCCTTGAGTTCCTCTTCGGCCAGCTCGCGTAGCTCGGGATCCGTCGCATCGCGCAGCAGTGCTTCGCTGTCTTCGAGTTCCTCCAGCGTCTTGCGGTAGAGGCGATGCGTGGCGACCGTCTCTTCCATTTGCGCGCGCTCTTTCACGAGCGCCGTGAAGCGATCTTGATCGAATCCGCCGACGGGATTAGCAAGCTCCGCTTCGATCTCATCGAAGCGCCGGACCATTGTATCGAGCCGGGCAAGCACGCTTGCGTTCAATTCAGCCATTTCTCGGTAACCAGTTCCAACGAAAAAGACGAGCCGCTGGGCGGCTCGTCCTTCGAACGTGGAGGTGTAGCTAAGCGCCGGCCGATGCCTTCTTGGCTGCCTTGACGGCCTGACGCTTGGCTGCTTCTTCTTTCTTCTTTGCGGCGGCGGCGGCGCGTTGGTTGAACTTGTCGACACGGCCCGCGGTATCGACCAGCTTCTGCTGACCCGTGAAGAGGGGATGGCACGCCGAGCAAATCTCGACGGCGATCTCCTTTAGGGTCGAGCCGGTCGTAAACGTATTCCCGCACGCACAGTGAACGCGCGCTTCCGGATACCAATGCGGATGGATCTTCTCTTTCACAGCCACCTGATTATAGCAGGGCGTGCAAGGGCCGCCCGCGATTGACGTTTCGACGCCTTCGCTATAGACTAGTTCAACTAGATTATGCCAAAATCGTGGAATCTGCAGGATGCCAAGGCGCGCCTTTCGGAGCTCGTTGACCGCGCGCGAGCGGGCGAGGCTCAAGTGATCTTGCGCCGCGGCGAGCCGGCCGCCGTCGTGATCGCCTACGAGGATTACCAGCGCATCGCGCAGCCCTCCCAAACAATGCTTTCGTTTTTGCAACACGCGCCGCTCGATGATCTCGAGTTCCAAATGCCACGCGATATCGAAGCGATGCGTCAACTCGAATGAACGGCTTTCTTCTCGATACCATGGTCGTATCCGAGGGAACGAAGAGGCGGCCAAATAGCAAAGTCGCATCGTGGCTCGGCAAGCATTCCGCGGATTCGTGCTACCTCAGCGTCCTTACGATCGGCGAAATCCAGCATGGAATCGCGCGCCTCCCCGCGGCTTCCCCGCGTCGCACGGAACTGACGCGCTGGCTGCATCACACGCTTCTTCCCGAGTTTCGCAGTCGCATCGTTCCATTCGATCTTGACGTAGCGCTCGCGTGGGGGGAGGTTGTAGCGGCCGCGAGTGCACGCGGAATGCCACTCCCAACGATCGACGCGCAAATCGGCGCAACCTCGAAGGCTCACAACCTGACGCTCGTTACGCGAAATACACGTCACTACGCCGAGATCGGAATCGACCTCGTCGATCCGTGGGGCTGACGGCTACGGAACCTTCAAATTCGTGATTGCGTCAATCAAGTGGCCTGCATATGGGACGCCGACGCCGGTGACGAGATCGTAACCAGGTCCGGCTTCGTAGCCCGGAACGGGCGATGCCGGAGTGTACGTCGGGTTGGACATTTGGTTGTCGCCGTAGATGATGTCGTAGAACACCTGATCGTAGGCGAGGAACGGAGTCCAACTGTTATATGCCGTGCCCTTATAGATCGCGTAGAGGTACGGCGACGCATTGCCAAGTCGCCAATAGTGCCCGCTAGCGCTCGCCGGACATGCGCCCGCGCCCGGATTTGCCTTACACGCGCTCAGCACGTCCGCCCACATTGCGGCCATCTGTGGAGCAGCGACGGACGTTCCGCCGACTCCGCCGATCGTACCCCCGAAGGCTGCGTTTACGACGAAAGAAACGCCGGTACTCGGGTCGCCGATCATCGCAGCATCGGGCTGTTCTCGCTCCCTCGCGCCAAGCGCGCTCGATTGCCACGACGGCGCAGGAATGATCGCGGAGATTCCGCCGCCCGAGCCTTCCAGCCCGCCGTAACCGCTGTCGGCAGTCGAAATGCCCCAGGCGAGCCAGGGCGCTGTTGGCTGGCCGAATGCATCCACGTTTGCGGTTATTCCGCCGACTGAGGTGACTGCCGGATCGCCGGCCGGATACGACACGCACTTTTCCGGGAGGTAGGAGCTCGAGGTAGTGCATTCCGCGGAGCCGTTGTCGCCGGAAGATGCAAAGAGTGCAATGCCCTCGGCTTCGAGTTCGGCGAATTCCAACTGCGAATACGAACCGGAATACGGATTGCTACCGCTGCTAGATCCTGAAAACGTGCCCGCGCCTTGGTTCGAGGGGTCGAATTCGCCTTCGCCAAAGCTCATGGAGACGACGTCGGCAGTGTTGTCGCTGATGACCTGTTGTATCTCCGGATCGGACTCGACGATCCCGATCTCGGGTGCGCCCGCATTCGACCCGGTCGTCGGGCACGAATTCGGAAACGCGACATCGGTGCAGTCTGACGCGTTGTAGGCGAGATAGAAATACACGTTCGATTCGGGCGCGAGGGTCGCGGCTTGCTGTGTATCGAGTTGCGCTTCGCCATCTTCCGGATTGCACGCCGGTAGCGATGCCCCGCACGGCTTGGTGACCGGTGGCGGCGATTGGAAGTCGCCCGAATACGGGAAGTTGCTGCCGCTAATTCCGCTCTTTGTCAGACCGCTGGAGACGCCGCTTTTCGTTACCGCGATCTCGGTCACGTGCGCTGCGGTAGCGTGCGTGTCGGCAACGTACGTGTCGAGATCGTAATCCCCGTGCGTACCCCCGGGCGCGTCGGTCGTGTCGATCGGCCCGGTTCCGATGATGCCAAGGGTGACACCGCTGCCGCTGTACCCGCTATCGTACGCTCCGATGTAGTCGAACGCGGCACGGACGGTTGACGGCGAATAGCCGGTGGCAAAGCCGGTGCCGGCATGCGGCGGATAGACGATGTAGGTGTGCTTGAGGCGATAGCCGACGATGTTCCCGACCGCATCGATCGCAAGCGGCTGCTCGAAGTGCGGCTGCGAGTTGGGGGCGACGAATTCTTGTCCGTCGTGTTCGTACACGCCGAACGTCGTACCGAACGCCTTCTCCATGTTCGCTTGACTGCCGCTCACGGTGAGCAGCATGCGCTGGTTCCAACCTGCTACCGCCAAACCGTTTCTAACGAAATACTGCGCGGCGGCTTGATAGTTTGCTTGCGTCGCGCCGAAGCGCTCGGCGATGTCTTCCGGAGTGAGGAAATGGCGGAAAAGCCCTGAGTTCGGATCCGAAACCTCTTGGGCGTACTCCACCAGCGCCTGCGCATTCTGCTGATGCACCAAAACCGTCACGTTGAGATGCGCGTTCGAGATCGGGCCGACGTACATCGACGACTTCATCACGTCTTGGTCGTAGTTTTGCACGAGCAACTGCGAGGGCACCGTGCTCGTGTTGGTCGTACCGGGTAGATGCGCGCTCGGAATGGCACTGCCTCCTCCACCGCCGCACGCCGTAAAGGAAAGGACGAACGCGATCGCGCTTGCGAGAACCAACTTGCGGTTCACTTCACACCTCCAAAGCGCCGCGAAGCAGCGATGCCACGTATGAAGTTCTCCATACGTTGCGAACGCTCAAGCGTGCGCGTAAAGTCGATCCCGGCCGCATGTGCCGCGATGCTCGCCGCCAAGCCGGGCACGTTGCCCGGGTTCTCAGCCGAGGTTCGAGCGCGCGCATCGATCGTCGGCGCACTGCTAAACCAATACGCTTCGCTGATCGTATCGGACTGAAGCGGCGTGCCGCTCGGCGAGACAAACAGCGAGAACGGCGTATCGAGGAAGTAATCGTAGTAAATCTTCTCGGTATCGCTGATGACAACGCATACCGGACCCACCGGCGTCGAGCCCGGCGACACATAGGACGCGATCACGCGCTCGTCGGTATATCCGAGCACCGGGTCGAGGATTGAAATCGTTCGCTTGAATCCGTCCGCCGTGGTTGGGACGCCCGCCGGTTCGCAAGGCGACGGCAATGTGGCCGAAGGTTCGCCGGCTGTGGTGTCGCTGTACAGCGGCGTCCCGCTGGTGAACCATTGCGGGTAGGTCAGCGGCGACTGTTCCGATCGGGATGCCCCGTCATAGGTAGTCGGTGTGAGCGTAATGTTACCGTCCGATGGAGCCGAGAAAGCAAACTCGATCGACGTGATTCCTGCAACGGCGAAGTTCGGCGTTTGGATCGTGTAAGTGCCCGAATCGCTGGAGCTCACGACGATCGTACTCGAGCCCGTGATGCCGGCCACCGTGTCGGTTTCGCTGTACGTACCGTCGCTTGCGTAGGTTCGCTTCGTCGTGGAACCGTCAGCGAACGTCACATCGACGGTGCCCGGCGGTTTGTTCGCGATCGTTCCACTGTACGGAAGCGGCGATGCAATCGCATAGACGAGCGGAGTCGTGTAGGTGGTCGCGATTAAATCGCCGACCTCGTCGGTCGTCTTCTCGCTGAGCTCGCTGAAGCTCGATGCCCCGTCGTACGTGCTCGCTTCGACCAGCGCTTGCGTGTTCGTCGTGGTCGATTCCGTGAGGTAGTTGTCGGTCTCGCTGCTGTCCTCGTATTCCTGGCCGGAAGTCGGTGCAGGCGACATCGAAACCGTCACCGACACCGTCGCGCTCGACGTCGTGGTCGGCATGGGACACGGCGACGTGCGTGCGATTGTTTCCGTCAGCGTCCCAGTGTATGTGTAGCTGGTGCCGCTTCCGATCGGTTGAACGCCGACCGCTGCAGGGTTAGCGCCGCCTTTGCGCGTTTCGCTGGCGCCTTGGGCACCGACACATCCGGAGACATTTGGGATCGGCAGTACACCGCCGGTGTAAATCGCGAAGTAGATCGCGGTTCCGGCCGAAATCGTTTGCGTTCCGGAGTTGGCCGAGGCCACGCTGATCGTGTGACCGCTGGTCGAGAACTCACCGATCGTCAGCCAGTATCCGCTGATATATTCGGCGAGATAGTACGTGCTGGTTGGGGCACTCGCGAGCGTTAGTTTGAAGCCCGGCGTTCCGTCGAGCGTCAACGAACTCGACGAAGGCGCGGCCAACGTCACGTAGAGCGCCGTTGTGTACGGTGCACCGGACGATGCTGCGATGCGAACGCGACCGTTCGTGCGGACGTGCGCAACGTCGAGGACTGCGGCGCCGCTCGGCACGCTTTCGGATACCGTCAGGGTCCCCGTTCCGCTGCCTGCGGGCATGCTCATCGATCCGCTGGTATACGGATTCGGCGAGAAGGTTGTCGGCAGAGTGATGGTTTGCGCGGCACCGAGCGTCACGGCGACCGACGCCGCATCCGGCGTCGGGGTCGCAGGCGAGCGGGTGGGTGGTGGAGTCCCCCCGCCGCCGCCCCCGCCGCATGCGGCTAAGGCAGCAGCGAGAAGCACAGCGCCGAAAAATGCAAAACGAACGGGCACTCGAGAGACTCCTAGGGCGACGAGCGTGACGAGTCAAGCCCTCTTACCGTTACTCAGAAGGCATCCCTGCGAAGGACAGATGAGAAACAGATTACTTCTACTGCTATTGTGCGCCGCGGCGCTGCTTGGTACGGCAGCGGTGCAACAGCCCGATTGTGCCATTATCCGCAATTCCGGATCGACGAATACGCGCGGTTTTACGATTTCAATTTGGCCGGATGCAACAGGGCAGGTCAGCACGCCTCCGGATCCGGTCAAATCGATCCAACTGCGCAAGGACCTTACTGACCGTTTCTTTACAGACCTGAGAGCGGCTCGCACCAATCCCGGAACGCCGACGCACTGCATGAAAAGCGCATCATTCGGAACGACAACCGTCGTCCAGTGGCACGGATGGACCTCACCCGATCTGCAATGCCCGCCGTTTTCGAGCGACGTGCAGGCGCTCGCTAGCGACGTCCGCCAAATTCAATCGGCCGCCGACGTGCGCACCGGTGGCTTGCATCGCATTCATTTGCCCGGCGACGTGCGCATGATTCCGACGCCGACCCCCGAAGTGCAGCCGTCGTGAAGTACCCAGCCCTGATCCTCATTGCCGTGCTTGCGTTGATCGCCGCCGCTCCGGCCGATCCGCCCACGCCGCCTCCGTCGCCTCCGCCGCTGAATCAAACGCAGCCTTCGCCCGCCGCGACCGCAAGTACACTTCCTACTGCATCGCCGAGCGTATCGCCGAGCGCATCAGCTAGCCCGGGAGATCTCGATACGATCTTCGGCGGGCACAGTCACGGAAAAGGCGGACATCGCCCTCAAGCGAGCGGTACACCCACGCCGCCGCCGCAAACGCGAAAAGGACTCGACGGTGTTTGGGAAGTGCAAATTCAGCGCGGACCCAAGACCGAATACGAGCACATGAATCTGATACAGACCGGCCAAAGCCTGACCGGCTTTTATCTCACCGCCGATAAGAAGAAATTTCCGATCTCTGGTGCAGTCGATCAACAGAACAATCTGCGACTCGTCGTTTCGTTACCGGATGGAAGCACGATTCTTCTGGACGCTCGTGTCGACGGAAACACCGACATGCTCGGCATGTTCACTGATTCCAAAGAGCGCGTTCCATTCACGGCAGCATATCGGCCCAAAGAGAAGTGGATCGAGAACGTCAACGCAGCACCGGGCGGCCTCATCAATTCCTCCGGCACGGGAAGCGGACCGCCGTAGCGAAGTTGGCGGGCCATGCAAGACCGTAGCTATGGCTTCGCCACTCGCGCCATCCACGCCGGGACGCCGCCCGATCCGACCACGGGCTCTCGCGCGATTCCGATCTATCAGACGGCCGCCTATGTCTTTGGCACTACCGAGCAGGCCGCCGAGTTATTTCAGCTGCGCAGCTACGGTCACATCTACAGCCGCATAAGCAATCCAACCGTTTCCGCATTCGAGGAGCGCATGGCTTCCCTTGAAGGCGGACTCGGCGCTATCGCATTTTCGAGCGGACTCGCCGCGCAATTGTGCACCGTCCTCGCGCTCGCGCAAGCCGGCGATCACGTCGTGAGCTCGCAAAACGTGTACGGCGGCACCGTCACGCAGTTCACGGTCACGCTGCGCCGCATGGGCATCGAAGCGACGTTCGCGCCGGTTGACGATTACGCCGCGCTTGAGGCCGCGATTCGCCCGAACACCAAGATGCTCTTCGCGGAGACGATCGGGAATCCGTCGGGCACGCTGGCCGACTTAGCTGCGCTGGCAAAACTTGCGCACGGGCACGGTATACCGCTGGTCATCGACAATACGTTTGCATCGCCATATCTGTGCCGCCCGATCGAGCACGGCGCCGATATCGTGGTGCACTCCGCAACGAAGTTCATCAGCGGTCACGGCACGACGATGGGCGGCATCATGGTCGAATCCGGGAAGTTTGACTTTGCGAACGGAAATTTTCCGCTGCTCTCCTCACCGAGCCCGGGCTATCACGATAAGATCTTCACCGAAACCTTCGGCGAGTACGCGTTCCTGATGCGTGCGCGCGCCGAAGTCTTGCGCGACGTCGGCGCGCAGATGTCGCCGATGGACGCGTGGATTCTGTTGCTCGGTTTGGAAACATTGCCATTACGCATGGAGACCCACGTGCGTAATGCCGCCGCGATCGCTGATTTTCTCGAGTCGCGTCCCGAAGTCGAGTGGGTTCGCCGCCCGGAAATGGGCTCGATCTTCACGTTCGGCATTCGCGGCGGTCGCGACGCCGGTCGCCGATTTATCGACTCGCTCGAGCTTTGGAGTCACCTCGCCAACGTCGGCGACGCGAAGTCACTGGTCATTCATCCGGCGTCGACGACGCACTCGCAGCTGAACGACGAAGAGATGCGCAAGGCCGGTGTCGCCCCCGAGGCCGTTCGCCTGTCGGTCGGGTTGGAGGACGTCGCCGACCTGGTCTGGGACCTGGGCAACGCGCTCGAGGCATCGCAGCGCGGTTCGCTGGCCGAGGCGGCCCGATGATTCTGCGCACTCCGGCAGAGCGCCGCGCGCTCCTCGACCGCTCCCAGACCGTTGCCGTCGTCGGGGCATCGAACAATCCGCTGCGGCCCAGCTACACGGTCTTCTCGTACCTGCGCACACAGCACCGCTTCACGATCGCGGCCATCAACCCGACCATCGCCGAGATCGACGGCGTGCCCGCCTTCGCCTCCCTGACCGCGTACGCACAGGCGAACGGCGCTCCCGACATCGTGGACGTCTTCCGCAAGCCAAGCGAACTCGTGCCGCTGGTGCAAGATGCCATCACCGTCGGCGCGAAGGCCGTGTGGTTCCAGTACGGCGTAATCAACGACGAGGCGATTGCGCTGGCCGACCAAGCCGGGCTCGACGTGGTCGTCGACCGGTGCATGAAGGTCGAGAGCGCCCGGTTCAACGGCGGGCTCTCGATGACCGGACTCAACTCGGGCATCATCACCAGCCGCCGCAAAAGTGAGGCGCACGCGTGAACTACGCCGACGAAACGTACGAACTGGACGCCGAGATCCTCGCGCTCATCGAGCGCTGGCATCATCACGGTCAAGACATTGCCGACGATGCGTTCAACGATCTGGCGTTGCGCATCTTTGCGCACCAGCTCCGCTTCAACGAGCGCTACGCGCGCTATTGCGCAACCTCGGGCGTCTCGCTCGAACGCATGCCCACATCCTGGGAGCAAATTCCGCCCATCCCGAGCGCCGCATTCAAAGAAGCGGCGCTGACCACATTTGACCCCGCTCTCGCGGCACTGGTGTTCGAAACCAGTGGCACCACGCAAAGCTCGAGCGGCCGGCATTACATGGAGACCGCGCGTCTATACGATGCGTCGCTGCTGGCAGCATTCGATCGGTTCATGCTGCCCGATCATGTGCGGTTGCGTTATCTAAACCTGGTGCCGAATCCGGCGCAGCGCCCGCATTCCTCTCTGGGCTATATGTTGGGGTACGTGAGCGGCCGGCGCGGCGACGGTGCCACCGCTTGGTATCTCGACGGCAACACCCTGAACGTCGACGCGATCATCGGCGATTTGGAGTCGGCCGTCGAGCACGACCGGCCGGTCTGCGTTGCGGCTACGGCATTCGCGCTGGTTCATCTGCTCGATGCACTGCACGAACGCCGCCGGTACTTCGCACTTCCGACCGGCTCGAGGATCATGGAAACCGGCGGATTCAAAGGGCGTTCGCGCGTGGTGCAGCGCGACGATCTGTATGCTCGAACCGCGGAACGCTTCGGCATGAGCAACTGCGCGATCGTCGCCGAATATGGTATGACCGAACTAACTTCCCAATATTACGACGACGTGCTCGTGAATGGATACGACCGCGAGCACGCGATCGTCCGGCACAAGCTTGCGCCGCCGTGGCTGCGCCCGCGCATCGTTGGGCCCAGCGGTGAAACGCTGCCCAAGGGCACGGTCGGGGCGCTGGTTCACGTCGACCTCGCGAATCGTTCTTCATGTGTCGCGATTGCGACCGAAGATCTCGGCGTGCAGTCCGATGAAGGTTTGGTGCTGATCGGACGCGAGAGCGGAGCTGCGCTGCGCGGCTGCTCGCTCGCGGCCGAGGATTTGCTCGTGCGATGACCGCGTTGCGCGCCATCCCGGCGCGACGCATCGTAGGTGCGGTCGCCGACGCCGCGGCGCGCTGGGCCGAAGCGGATTTTCCGCCGCGCGTGCGCCTGCTCGATCGCGTCGTCGAGCGCACGGGCTATTCGCTCGCGGTCATCGAGTACGCACTCGACCAACTTTTCGGGTCGCTGACGGCCGCAGCGCTCGAAGCCACGATTGCCGACGAGCTCGGCTCGCTCGATGCTCTCGACGGAATCGTTCTCCGTCGCGGACGTCCGAGCGCGCAAGCGCTTCCGATTGGGAACGTCTGCGTGATCTCCAGCCGCACGACCATCGGCGTAGCGATCGTACCGGCGGTCTTCGCGCTCTGCGCGAAGTGCGACGTGCTCGTAAAAGATCGCGAAGACGGACTCGTGCGAGCATTCTTTGCGTCGCTCGTCGAGGAGCTGGATGCGTGCCGCGAAGCAGCGCGGGCGCAGAGCTGGGAAGGTGAAAGCACCGAAGTAGACTTCGAGAGCTTCGATGCGGTGGTTGCGTTCGGCAGCGAAGGGACGCTTACGCGAATTCATGCGGCGCTGCGCGCCGATGCACGGTTCATCGGGTTTGGTTCGCGCGCCAGCATCGGATACGTCGCGCGTGAAGAATTGAGCGGCGAAAGTCAGGCAACGCAGATCGCCGTCGGCGCTGCGCGCGACCTGGTCTTGTACGAGACCGAGGGCTGCCTTTCGCTGCACGCGCTCTTCGTCGAACGCGGAGGTACGATCGACCCGGCGAAATTCACTGCGCTTCTCGCGCGCGAGGTGGAGCGTGCGTCGGTCGAATTCCCGCCCGGCTCGCGCGATGCGCATGCGACGGCGAGAATCGCGAACGCGCGCAATCTCGCTGCGTTCCGATCCGCGGCAGGAAGCGGTAGCGTCTTCTCCGATGAACGCGCCTCGTATTTGGCCGTGCTCGATCCGCCGGTAAGCGAACCTCCCGCATTTCTTCCCCGCGCGCTCGCCATCCATGCCGTCGACGGACCGCGCGAGGCGCTGGCGTATCTCGAACGGCACGACGTACCGGTCGAGGCGATCGCGCTTGCCGGCAAGCGCGAAGATTTGCGCGTGATGGCGATCCAGATGGGCGCGCGCCGGATCGCGCGCTTCGGTGATTTGCAGCGACCACCCCTGACTGTCAATCATGGCGGACGCCCACGCATCGCCGACTTTATTACGTGGATCAACGACGAGCGGTGATACCCGGGCCGCGCACGCGCGCGCTCGCGCGCGTGCTGCAAGCTTTTGAATCGCGCAACGTCACCTACATTGACGATGAATTTCCGGTGTTTTGGGAATCGGCCAGCGGCGCAAACGTGTACGATGCCGACGACAATCGCTATATCGATTTGACTTCGGCATTCGGCGTTGCAAGCGTCGGCCACAGCAACCCCGTCGTCGTCGAAGCGATCGCGCAGCAGGCTCGTGCGCTGATGCACGGCATGGGTGACGTCCATCCGACCGCCGTGCGCGCGCAACTGCTGCAGCGCCTTGCCGGCGTTCTCCCGGCCGGTCTGGGCGTGACGTTCCTGGCAACCACGGGCTCAGAGGCGATCGAAGCCGCGCTCAAAACCGCCGTGCTCGCGACGGGAAAGCACCGCTTCGTCACCTACCATAACGCGTACCACGGGCTTTCGCTCGGGGCACTCGAGATCGGCGGGATCGAGAAGTTTCTGCGGCCGTTCGCATCGCTGGTTGCAGACGTTGCGATCCGCGTCGATTATCCGGATGCGCTGCACGCCGACAGTGCAACCGCGATCGCGCAATTGCAGGCGGCCGTCGATCCGCACGACGACGTTGCGGCGATCGTCATCGAGCCGATCCAAGGCCGCGGAGGATGCATCGTCCCGCCTACCGGCTATTTGCGCGCGCTTCGCGAGTACTGCGACGCGCTCGGCATTCTGCTGATCTTCGACGAGATCTACACCGGCTTCGGTCGTACCGGTCACTGGTTCGCCTGCGAATATGAATCGGTCGCGCCGGACATCATGTGCATCGGTAAGGCAATGGGCGGCGGATTTCCGATCAGCGCGATGGTTGGGACGCGCGCGGTCATGGAACGCGCGTGGCCGCCTTCGGCGGGCGAGGCGCTGCACACGTCGACCTATTTGGGAAACCCGATGGGCTGCGCGGCTGCCCTCGCGACGATTGGCGAACTCGAGCGGCTGGCGCTGCCGTCCAAAGCACGGGATCTGGGCGCGTCCATCGAGCAGCACTTGCGCGGCATGCTCGCGCATCCCGCCGTCGTGGCTGTGCGCGGGCGAGGCGGCATGTGGGGTCTGCAACTGCGCGACGCGGCCAAAGCGCTGCATGCCGTGAAGACAGCGCTGTCCCGGGGCGTCCTGCTCGTTCAAGCCGGGCCTCGCGGCGACGTACTCTCGATTACGCCTCCGCTCGTCATCACGGCGTTGCAACTGCGCACCGCACTCGACATCGTCAGCGAGGTACTGTGAGAACCTACCGTATCGGCATCAGCGGCACCGGTTTTGGCGTCAAAACGCATCTTCCGGCTTTCCTTGCGCACCCGCGTTTTGAGGTGGTCGCTCTTGCGTCGCCTTCAAGAGCCGCCTCAATTGCAAGAGAACGCAAGATTGCGCACGCGTTTAGCAGCGCTCGCGCGATGATCGAAGGATGCGAATTGGACGCTGTGGCCGTGGCCTCACCGCCGTTCGCGCATCGCGACGACGTGCTCGCAGCCCTCGACGCGGGTCTGCACGTAGTCTGCGAGAAGCCATTCGCGCTCAACGTCGAGGAGGCAGAAGAGTTGGTAGCGGCTTCGCGCGATGCAGGCACGGCTTGCGGCGTTGCGCATGAATTTCGCTTCGTTCCACAGCGGATCGCAATCAAGGAGTTGATCGACAACGGCCATCTCTCGCCGTTGCGCAGCATGGAGATGACGCTCCTGAATTCGTGGCTCACGCTCGCGGATACGTCGCGCGGCCGTGGATGGTGGTTCCAACGCGAGCGCGGAGGCGGAATCGCCGGTGCGCTTCTCTCCCACCTCATCGACGGCGCGAACGTTCTTGCGGGGCGTCCTCCGCGCCGCTCGATGGGCATTCTTCGCACCGCGAACCGCCTGCGCCGCGACGCGCATGGCGAATTCACCAGCACCGTCGACGACGGCGCGTTTGCCATCCTCGACTACGGCGAAGGTTTCGTCGCGCGGTTGACCTGCGATGCGACCACAGCCGTCGACTCGTTCACGCTCGCGGTCCACGGCGAACGTCGCACCGCTGTCGCGAGCGGACCGAACCCCGCGCAAAACACGCTCTACGCCGTCGACGCGGACGAAACGAGCGAGCTGCAATGCAAGCCTTCGCCGTATCTCAAGTATGGTAGCGTCCACCCGAACGTGCCGTACCTCATGGATCTCTACGACGAGTTCGTCAAACAGATCGAAACCGGTGAAAGCGCGCTTCCATCGTTCCA
>Ga0153924_1001199_pt1 | contig 13849 bp, 16 predicted proteins | sample TSNJ008MetaG_FD_104709 | JGI IMG/M metagenome (GOLD analysis project Ga0153924, IMG submission 104709) | Attine ant fungus gardens microbial communities from New Jersey, USA - TSNJ008 MetaG | ecosystem: Host-associated > Fungi > Mycelium > Unclassified | place: USA: New Jersey, Wharton State...
AGACATCTTGTATATTGTAACAATGGCATTCTTTGACTATGCAATCAAATAAGGACCCAACTATCAAAACCACAGAAGATGCAAAGGATTGACTATAAATTACAATGAGGATGCTTCAAGTCCGATCAAGGTCCATCATCTGTGATCTTGCTCTTCCAATGCTACGTCTCGCATGAGGTCTACGTTGAATAACCAATCGTAAGCAACATTGGGTAAACGTCCTTGCTGAAAACCTACCTCTCCATGTAGAGTTCTGCATCGATGTCAATATATCTTGGGGATCTTCCTCGATAAGAGACCTTCGACTATAGTGTTGCTTAACGAACCCGACAAAAAAGTACACAAGCGCTACTTACGGACTCCGGAACACGGTGTGCGTGGTTGCACCGCTATTCCTCCAACTACTTCGTTGGAGCCTCGGACGATCGAGAGCGAAGAAAACGTCTGGGTTGCTGGAGCGAATGTCGCCTAATTCCGGAGTCACGGGAGGTGAAGACCCCCAGGTCGCACTTGCGATATCCCTCGTAGAGGATGTTGGTGACTCCGGAAGAGCGTCAACAATAATCGAGGGTATTTCTATTGGAACCGTGAGAAACAATTCAGCAATCGAGCTGAAGATAAAACATACCGTGGTCAATTCGAGCTGCCTTCCTCTTTGCTTCCACTCCTGCGAGGAAAGATCGTCGGCGGGTGATCGCCGCCAATAACGAACGAACTCGATCCAAGTTAACGAGATCCGTGACAAGCTTGTTGATTTCAGTCCGTACAACCAAGTCTGCCAACCTAAAGAGTAAGAGAAGGTAGGTCAATTGCTTATAAGAGCTACTGAAGGCTTACACTAGGGCTTCGGCGTCAACAATGAGCTTGTGATGTGCGAGAAGTTCAAGCATATCCGGGAAAGAAATTCCCACACCAGGCTGGTGAGAGATAAAGGCCTCCTGATAAAGCCTACTGTAGATAGCTTTGCGTTTCCTAATATTCGTTCGATCCATGCGGTCCAGTGTCTGTGAAAGTGCCCTGAGATCGAAATTTCGAAGGTCATAAGGGTCGGTAGGGGGCCAGACTTCGGACTCCTGGTTACGTAAACATGCAGCTTTGATACTGCTCACACTGAACTCAGAAGGATAGATTTTGACTTCAAAAACACCGCTAAGTCGCTGTAGATGAATTGAGACAAGATAGTGCGCACAAGAGCAATACACTCACGGAAAAGAAAGAAGAAAAACGATGGCGTTCAAGGTAGCCTTTAGAATTGGCATATTCGGCCCAAAGCTTCTTGAAAGCACGCATTTGTTCGCGGGATATGGATTTGGCACCACGACCAGAGGCCTGAAATACATAGGAGAAATTCTCCACGACCACACCTGGAATAATGATATGAGTCTCGGTCTTGACAAAATCTCAGACTGCTCACCAGTAAACATATTCACGAAGATGTACTGGGAACGTTTAGTTCTATTGATCACAAATAACTGTTAAAAACCATACCATGCTCAACACATTCCAGGCAATGAACAACACGAATGCCCAAGTAGTACTTCCACAATCTGACTCTGGTGAGGAGCCCGAGCCATTTGTACAACGGGGATAGGTTAAATCACTGAGCAGTCATCAGTGGCCTGCCTGTGCTCCATTTAACAAAAGCTCTCACAAATCATGCATATACGCATTCCAACCTTCCCTGTTCCCAAACATCAGTCAAGGAAGCTGAGCGATCAAAACAAGAGCACGCACCCAGCACTCATAAACGCAAGCATGACAAGAGCAGAACCTAACGAAGCGTAATTTTGATTTCGGTCCTCATTGTCTCCCCACTTTGTCAAACCAAACACCTCCACAAACAGGATGCCAAAGAAAACGAACAAAATCAACCATAACCCAAGCAAGCTCAAGATTACTGGTAAACTTGACCTGTTGATTGCATGATCAGTATCCGCGAAAGTGCAGAAGAGGAGCCCTTGGTACTTACACAGCAGTCTTGAACAACATATTCAAACTATTTGTCCTTTGAACAAGCTTGAACGCGATACTGACAAGGAACAGCTTCTGTAACTGCTGGACGACGAAACTCGTCGCTCCGAAACGCACAATAAACGTAGTTAAGAAGGTTCCAAAAGCGACCACGATATCAAATATGTTCCATCCATTGGCACGGAAGCTACTCCAACCGAGCCCGTACCACCTGACAATAACATCAATGATGTAGATAAATGTCATGACCAGGAAAAAGTCATCTGATTGCGTCCAAATAAGCATAGGTTCAGAGGATAAGGGTACAGTACACCCACTGCGTATCTGCTCTGCAATGCTTTCCATGGAAAATGTCTGGGTCCTGATGATACTGTAAATCATATCACAAACCAATACACAAGTACACTTACATGAGCGCGAAGATATGCAGAACGAACAATCCTGTCATCGACCTGGACCACCACCCATGTTTGTGCACAGCCCTGTCATAGCACCAGCTCCTTATTTTCCCAGATGGTCTCTCCAACGGCCGCTTCGACGGCCTCTGCCTGCTAAAAAGTTTGCGAAGGTCAATCCACTCACGTTGTGGCTGGGTCAAGAAAGCCATTCCAGTCTTTGCGCTGAAGTTGCTAATGATGATACTGTGCAACATGTATTCATATCAAGGCAATCGAGCTGAGAATAATCATAATATTCGTACCTGACGAAGACCGTCAAAATAACCACCCCACCTAGCAGATTGTAAATTAGAAAGAATATCGCATTCGCCTGAGAAGCGTTTGTTTGCGGCTGGGAATCCTTCTTCGTAATTGCCGTCGCAGCATACATCACATCTGTCCATCCCTCCAACGAAACAATCTCAAACAGAATCAACAAACTCGCTTTGAACGAATCAAACGAAAACGTGGTCGAGGGTGAAGGTTGGTCCCAAACCCTCGGCACCAAGTATCCAAACGAGTCCCCAACTACCGCATTCTCATACACTCCTATACACTCCGATAAATCGTTCACATCCCCATCATTACATTGACGAAACTTCCCCGCAAAAATATTGAGTCCCCACACGGCATAAGGGATCATGTACAATATTGCTAATACAGCGGCGTCCAATATTCGGAGAGCACCTGAGATCATAAGCGATTCAAACGTGTTCCGCATCCGATCGATTAGTGTGATCAGTTTCAGCGCTCGGAGTGCCTTGAGTGACTTGGTCAACTTGCTTAGCCCACCGATAAATATCAACTCTGTCGTCACATTCACTATGATCCCAGCCATGATCGCAAAATCGAGAATATTCCAAATACTCCGCAAGTATGCATTTGGCGTCCAAATGAAACCATCAGCAATGACCTTGATCATAAACTCGGCAAAGAGCATGAAACCAAAAATCGATTCAGCAAAATGGAACCATGAGACACCAGTGTAGCCGCCATTCTCTTGATAGAAATTCCGACGGTAGATGGGCGTAGCGATGCCTTCCACTATAATCCCACCAATAACAGTGAGGAGGATAACAAGTTGGAAAATCGGATGTACGACAGGCGAATAGGGTTCCCCATAGATACGATCTCCCCGAGGTGGTACGACAAGTTTTTGACACAGTTTGCGGATCCAGTTTTTTTGCGAGATGACCCAGAAAACTTTATCATAAGAGGGATGGTCACGGATGAAATCAGCCTTTTGTGCTCTTTGTTCATTGATCTCGTCTTCCAAACCGTCAGGGGAACTCTGCTCAGGATGAATGAGCGCCAAAAGTTCCCTGGTAATTTGAGCATCAGCATTAAGGCTATACGAACGAAATAGGCGTACAGGTGGCGTTCGACTTCCTCTTGTACATGCGCTCCAACTTCTGAGGACTGTGGAAACCTCGTATGCCTGAACGACGTCAACGGAATATCATCAGACCTCGATTTTCCAGTGAACAGTTTTTCTAGTGCACTCAGCGATCTCGACGAATAATGCCCAGGTCTGAATTTCCCAGAGCCGAGCTTTAACTGAAGAACTTTCAACCTCAACTGACCGAGAATTTTCATACAATGACGCACAAACCGAGTAACTCTCGGTCTTCCACCACTTTGACCCAGCGCCTCCTTCCTTGGTCTTTCCCTCCTTCCATCTTCAGTCCAATTTACACTCCCGCTTCCGCTCGCACCAACGAAATTTCCGTCATATCCATTGACCATCTTTTTCTGCATCGGCAACACCAACCCACTCGGCAGCTCATCTACTCTCACTGTTATCGGACTCGCCTTGAACCACCTATACGGGTTCAACACTCTGAACCAACTCGGTTTCCCTTCTCTCGCTTTTTGTTCCCAAAACGTGCTCGCTTGTTTTGACTTTTTGGCTTCTTCAGCCACGTCAAAGTTTTCGTTGATCACGGCAATGAACATCTGTAACACAATAACTATATTTCAAAAAAAACCATAAGAAACAGGGTGAAATCTCCGAAGGAAACTACGACTCACAATTCGCAATCAACTCCCAAAAAACGAAGAACACGATCACGATCAACGTCTGTCCCAACTGGAATTCTGCACTCGAAGCTCCATACAAAACATCTGTCCAATTCTCCGATGAAAATACCTGCCAGATCGCCAGGAATGAATTCCATAACTGTCCAAAATTCGTCGCCTCGTCGGAAGGATAATCCCCTCTCAACATCTGCACTGCAACGAGGGCAGATATATAATTAATAAGAATAAGAAAGAGCGACATGTTGGCGAGACCATAAAGGTTACCAAACACCGCAAGCTATATCAACGACATCGACCAATTAATTAATCAGATGATCTGGAAAAAAAAATTATCAGAGCGCACCATTAAGGGTTTCATCCTCGGAACCTCCAATATAACCCTATAGAATCTCGCCAACTGCAGGATCGTGAACCATTCATACACATTACTATTCCTCACAATCGGTAGTTGTATTACACTCGACCCAATAGCCAGTCCTAAATCCAACACGTTCCTTCCTGACATCCAGAACACCCGCCAGTCAGGCAGCTCGGCTAACATTCTAATGATGATTTCGACATCAAAAGCAAATGTGATACCAAGTTCACCGAAATACATGATAAGCTCATGTGTTGAGGTGGTGTCTACTTGACGAGAGGCTTGAAGCGCTAGCGATGCGAGTGCAAGAAGAACCCAACACCATTGGGTATGAGAATAGACGATTTTTGCCCAGTTGCCGGGATGGGTATTTTGGTTGCTAAGCGAATGAACAGGTGTGTGTGTGTACCATACTTCGTCCTGGTCGTCGTGACTGGGCATCAATCTGTAAAAATAGGTCACATGAAACGTACAGATGTGAAGGTAATATTCTACATACGGAGCAGCACCAAACGCACTCTTCTTTGTCTCCGAGCGAATAGCAGAAAACGTATTGGTAATCACGGCAACAAACAAGTTCATCAGCCAAAAGTTGAGGACGACGATGCAGATAATGAAAAAGAAACACGAAACGAAGAACTCGGAGTTCATCATAGCGTACATCATTGGTGCCCACTATAAAATTACACGTCACAGTATCATCGTATTATACACGTTCGAAAACTCACCCCGTTGGCTGTTGCTGTTATCACAACCTGCAACGCAGAGTACCAAATCGCATCGAAACTCTCAATATTGTCTTTAGGGTTTTCGCCTTCCTAAATACAAATATGTCCATTCACATGCAGAGATTCGGAGAATATAGCGTACCATGCATATTTGACCAAGAGGACATATATATCCCTTTGCCGCATTTTGATGATTTCTATTCAAGTCCAGGTATCCTACTTGTTGAAGTGTTATTGGATCTATGTATCCTCCGCAGAATGAACCTTGTAACTGAACCTCTGGCTCCCCATTGATGGCTGAGAGGACACAGGAACGTCGTAAGGAGCCTTTGAATGTCTGAACTCCTATAATCCTGGGTGATATTAGTTCAAGTCTTGGCATACAAAAAGAATAGCTTACGAAAATAAAACCATGGCAAAAAGTACGAAATAAGCTACACTGGTTAGAAGTGGTCTGGCCGTCTTGAGCGAATGCATTATCGTCTACCAAACCATAAATAAGCCTTGCAATCGACTGTGCAAAATCACTCACAGTAGTACCGGACGTAACAGCCAACAACCTGGTAGTTCGAAGCACGCTCATCGCTCTGAACAGCCCAATATGATATCTCCCCCTCTCCGCACCCGTTACGGCCAACGTGAACATGATCCAGAAACTCACAATAGCAACAAAATCAATCCTGGTCCAACTCTGCCGCAAAAATGGCAGCCCTCGTTTCGTCTTCTCATGGACATGCTGTATGCTCAGACGGAAAGGAAGCGAAATAGGATCATCATTGTCCGACCGCAACGCACGGGGAAAAAAAGTGTTTTCGGGAGGACCGCGACGGATCGACTTATGCGCATTTTGAACGACGCTGAGAATTTTCTCTGTCATGGAACCGTCTGCGTTGACTTGTACCTGTGATTGTGGATGGGGTGGTATGGAGTCACCTAGGGTCAACGATGTCCGCGAGTGTAATGCAAATGGCCTAACAAAGATCTCTCGAACGCGCAGTCCAATATTATGTCTTCTTGAAGAGGTCTGACGCAAAGATAGTCGAGGTGCGAGCGCAGATTTTGACGAAAATAGGGAGGACATCTTGATCTCAGGGTCGAAAAGAAATCCGGTGACACATATACGTGCAAATGCCTCCAAGCTGATAGTGCATATCAGAGTAAACCCAGAATATGAGTGGAAAAAACGTACGTGAATATACAAAAAAGACCAAACAACGCCCAGTCTTCCCAAGTGTGAAAGTAGCCGCGATCATGGGGAGGAATAGAATCAGATGAAGAGAGAGTGATTGAGGGAAAGGCTTGGAGAGTCAGTAGAACAGCATTCAGTATAATAAGAACCAAAATTAATGGTTCAGTCCATCTAAAGAGTCATCAGGATAGCGTTGAAAGCCGAGGATCAACGCGCACGGATATATGAGCATCCGATATAAGCTCAACCTGAGCTTACTATCTGAACCCAAAAAGCCCAATGTCCGTCCTCGTATTGGAATGACCTTGGAAAAGTCAGGCAATTGCGCGTCCTCGTTCTCACTCTTCCTGGGAGTATCATTGTCATCTACGAGCCTAACCTGGTTCTCCAACCGATTCCCGGCCATGTTAACAACCCTCAACGACACTCTCCTAATGTTTCTCGTCGCATCCCGAAACACTGAATTAGTTTTCTTCAGAGATGATGGCAACGTGTTGTACGTAACCGTCCGTCTCCCTGAACCTCCTGTTAACCGTTCTGGGTCAGCATCAGCCCATACACTTTCTGTCCCGTTCAATGACATATTCTTCGTCAAATGTGCTTCATCGTCCTCCCTGTGTTCATCTTGAAATTCACCTGCCAGCATCAACGATGTTGTCGAAGACGCAACTTGCGAGGACTCGAACGGCCGCTTACTGTAATCTACCTCTGACGTATCCGCAGTAAATGAATATCCTTTGAGTGCGCGGTCCTCTGTCGGCGAGTCAACGAACGGGTCTTCATGAGGGTAATTCAAGGGAGCAATATAAGCTTCTGCGATTGTGTCTGATGCTAGAGCATCTTGTAGGGGATCCTGTCCAGGCGCCACTCGCCTGTGTGACCAGCTACGCCGGCGAGAAAGTGATGCCCGACTGTCTGAGGCCTTGAGAGCGGGAGAAGGTGGCGCTGAAAGACCTGTTTTTGTGAGGTCTATGGCTGAGGAGGAGGAATTTAGCTTGTGGAGATAAATGTTGTTAGTCTCCATCGCACAGCGGCCAGTGTTTAGTCCAAGTATCTCCCAATCACATCAATTCAGAAATGATCACATGTCTGTCCTTTACCGTCATAACCTGATGCTCAACCAAAGCTGATAGTCTATTTATATATCTCCTGTCAGGGAAGTATTGTAAAGCTTGTATCAGAATAACTATTGCCTAAGACGTGTTAGGAAGGGGCGGTAGAACTGCTTGATACATCTACTGAATCATGTGATAATCAATGAAGAGAACCACAATCAGAATCAGTTGACTTCAAGCATGAGAAACAAGTCCACAGCTTTGATATGTCAGATCTCATACAACATTTGCCTCGTCTCAAGCTTTCAAGAAAATGCGTATGAATCAAACGTAGATATTCGGAAATAATAATACAGGGAGTAACGCAATCAGGCCCAGCGACCTGGAACTACTGGATGCGAGGCAGAGAGACCACCATCCACAGCAATGTTTTGGCCGTTAACATAGCTCGAATCATCTATCAACCACATTATCATGCAGAATTCTATTTGGGCCAACAAGGATACTCACCAGAAGCAAGGAAAAGAGCAGCCTTCGCGATTTCTAAGAAGGATTCTAGGTCAGAGATGAGAATATGATGACTCAAAAATACCTACCTTCTGATACACCGAAACGAGCCTGTGCATTCAGCTGGCCGAGCTTGTCAGCTGTACCACGCTGACGAGCATAGCCGAAAACAAATGTCGTCATGCCCGTTTCTATGAGCCCTGGACAGATAGAATTAACACGAATATCACTCTTCTGTAATTGATAAGCGGAGGTCTTGGCCATAGAATTGACGCTGTCATTGGCTAAGCATTCCTGAAGCTAATCATAAGACCTTGATAAAAACTTACGCAGCTTTACTAGCACTATCTAGGTTGTTAACCAATCAGCGACTGGATTTTGTAAATGATGAATGGAACCTACAATCAATTGTCCCAGCACCGGAGCGAATACCAGCGACTAAGAGACTTAGGAGACTTTCATATTAAATCATAGTTACGGAAACCTACCAGAAGCGGTTAAAATGATGCTCCCACCAGTCAGCTCCTTTCCTACTGAGGGGTTGACTTTCAACATCGCGAGGGAAGCATGTTTGACTGCAAGGAAGCATCTAAGTTTCACGAATTGAGCCGGGTATCCCACGATAGAGAAGTACATCCCTTACGAGAGAGTATTAATTCTCATTGATTCCATAAATAACTCTCTCGAAGTATTGTGAAGACGTTCCTTTGAGGAAAACCCAGCCTACATGACAGATCAACTCAATGTAGACGAGAGATAAAAGGGTCAAAGCTACATTGGCAAAGAAAACGTCAAGACGTCCCTCTTCCTTGAGGGCCTGCTCACAAACACTCTTGATGGCGTCTTCATCAGCAGCGTCGGCTTGTTGTACAGTAGCCTAAAGGTATTCGACTCAAGCTACAGAAGAAATAACTCTGCAATATACCTGGACATCAGGGTACCTGTTTTCAATTGTCTCCTTCAGGTTAGGTAGGTTGGTGCCATCCAAATCCATGAGATATAGGTGCTTTGCGCCTGTCAGGGGTCAGTGAGTGAGTGAACCTGAATTACCTTTCTCACCTTCATGGGCAAAGAGGATAGCTGTCGCTCGGCTTTGTAGGCTTAATAACAGGACCTTGTGAGAACGGAGGACGTCTCACCCAATCCCCTTGAGCGATCCTACACCAGTAATAATGCAGACCTTGTCCTTCAGCTTTGAGCTTCGTGGTGCAGTGTCAAGGTGTGATTGAATTTTCTGAATGCGCAAAAGGGTATGTTTGTAGTCTTCCTCAGGGTTTTTTTTCGCAACCGAGCGGGTTTTATCATAAGACATGGTTGAAGTAGAACACCAAAAGAAAGCCGGTTAACAGACGACCGTGGGATTGAATATCTAGCCCCCGGCGGTCACTAGAAAATGATGCTGGTCCAGTTGGTTATACACTGCAGCTATCAAGCTAAGACTATAACACTAACAACTATACTTTATGAGTTCCGAATGGAATGTGGTGTATTTTACATGCTCGACTGGAGGTTTACTGCGATGTGCTACGACATCACTATTTGCTGTGTCACATAAAGTATTAACTTCTGGTAGATTGAATTAACACAACTGAGGATCTTAAACCTGAATTCCGAAATCGGGAAACAACCCTACTTTTACTGAATCCTATAGCACACGACTCGGAGAACGCGGATCAAGCAATGGACTCTACGCATTGGTATCGGTTAGTCCAAAGGAGTATATGACCCTGACTGAGCCCTGAGACAATATGAAATAGAGAGAGCCGGGTTATAGACCCTTCATCAGATGGTATACTGTCAGTTTAGATGGGAGTTCCGAGGACTGAATCTACAAACTTAGGTATACAAATCCCCTGGTAGTCAACAAAAGTCATGTGGTCTTCTTGGCATCTTGTTTACATACAACCGACTACACGCTAAATCTTAATTGTAGGCACAAGGCGCAAAGACCAGTCCAGGTTTCGGAGTTACTCAACACAAAGTACAGACGTCCCTAGCACCGAGTTCGATATAACATGAAGTATTGATCAGTCAATTTCCGCTGAGCGGCGATGGATATCCTCACAGAGTGGACAATCATGAGTTTTGCTCACCCTGATTAGCTCATCGCCATGAGAACCAGATCCCCAATGTGGTTTGGGGACTCATTCAACATAGTCATCTAGCCCTTAATCAATAACACAATGTGGGATCTCTCGTACGGTCACTCAGGTCTGATCGCTAGCCCATCATTGGCTCAAGGGTTAATCTATCAATGGGTAGGATACTTTGCGAGTTGACCATTTACATTGAGTTTATTCAAGCCTTCTCAAATAGCATACATTAATCCGCATCAGCTGTAGCTACCCGTCCTGGTTGTCTCTGGGAGTAAACATAAAGAATAGAACCGCGAAAACTTATCTCACGACGTGGAGAAGATTCCTCCGAAGTAAAATGTTCCATTGGGAAGGTAAGGCCCGACGTGAGCACCAGGCGTCCTGTCCCGTTCGTATGTCCAATAATAGCACTGACAGCCGGTATCGAACTGTACGGATATCTAAAAACAGTACAGTGATCCCCGTTTTGGACGAAACCCACAACTCCATGCCAATAAAAGGAGAGCCTTTATAGGTTTCTCAGATGATCTACTACTCCCCTTCAAAACATCTCACCTACAATGCCTGGACAACAGCGGACGCGCATTGCCATCGTGTAGGTCAAAGCCGCTCTTCTCGCATGTGTTCTCACTGACCTCTTCTTCTTCTAGTGGTGCTGGCATAGCTGGTCTCACACTTGCTATCGCACTAAACGAGTTCGACAAGGAGCGCAGATATATCATAGACATCTATGAAAGTGCCCCAGAACTCTCAGAAATTGGTGCTGGCATCATGATGTACCCTAAGACACTCTACGTCATGGAAGAAATTGGTGTTTCAGAAACTCTCATTCCGTGCTTCGACCATCCTCCGGATAATATTCCTCGTGCGTTCGTTGTTTTTTGCTGACAACTCCACTTATCTGCCTCTCCAGGCGTCGTTTTCGAAGCACGAAAAGCGGATCATAAGCCTCATGGAAAGAAAATAATTGACGTTAAATATAACGGTACGGGAGTAAAGAGTCTTGATGTACAAGTTCTCATTTGCATACAGGTGGTTCACTTCCGCTCCATCGAGCAGACCTACAGCGCACTCTTATGACTCATCTACCCCATCCCGACTCTCCTACTCCATGCACTCTCCATCTCTCGTGGCGTCTTCTCGACTATAATCAGGACTTAGAATCAGGGCCTGTTACTCTCCATTTCGCTAATGGAGTTGCCAAAACTTGCGACATTCTCATTGGCGCCGATGGTATCAAGTCTACTATTCGTAAACTGTTCCTTTCACGCCTTCCTAATCCCGAGAAGTACGAGCGTTGTATGGAACCCTTGTGGTCTGGAACTTATGCTTATCGTGGACTCGTTTCCATGGAGGATCTTGCCAAAGTGTACCCTGGTCACAGATTGCTCGATCTTACCTCCTCACTTGTACGTCTTCTCCACCAATTTCCGATTAGTCCGGTGGATACTTATCTCGTTTTATCGCGCCGCCCATCCACATTTAGTATATTAGCAAGAACAAAGTGCGTCTATTTAGGCTACACTGGAACTGTCTAATTTTGCTAAAAAAAAACCCAGTATTCTGTCGTTTATCCAGTGTCTGGGGGTAGAGGCGTGAATGTTGTTGCTACAACATTTGACAAGTCAAAGGAGAATACGGTTCTCGAAGGTCCGTGGCAAGTTCAGGCAACCGAAGAAGAGTTTGCAGAAGCATTTTCGGGATGGGAAGATGAATTCCAGGCACTCATTAAGGTATATGACAACTCCATTTCTTGATTAGTGTTGCTGAAAACCCGAGTATAGTGTACCAAAAAACCGATGAAATGGGCGTTGCATAATTTAGAATGTCTCGATATTTTCGCCAAGAATCGTGTGTTTTTAATTGGAGATGCTGTACGTCCTGATTTGGGTCAAGTTCGTGTAAGGCTATTCCTGACTGGTGATGCCAGGCCCATGCAATGGTTCCTCATCTAGGAGCAGGCGCTGGCACGGGTATCGATGTAAGTGCATCTGCTTCCATCGCCTTGGAGGAGAATCCTCATCCTCATCCTCGTCTTTCTTTGGCAGGATTCATATATCCTTGCAGCCCTTCTAGCGAATTCATCTATCCGTGTTTCTCCTTCTGAGAAAGACATTCAAAACATTGTGGACGTGTATAATAACATTCGTGTTCCTCGAGGAACAGGAATGTTGAAATCGTCAATAGATCAAGGCCACCTCTACTACTTCGCTGGCGAGGAATTCGACGATTACAAGGAAGGAGACGAAGTAGCTTGGGATCTTGTTCACAAGACCGGTGTTGGGATCAACGAAAATTGGACTTGGACTCCAAACGATCCTAAAGTTGAACGCCGCATAGCCGAGTCCCTTTTGGAAGAAATGCAAAGTTTGAAGGCTGTATTATAAGGGACGGCGATTCGTGCTTGGCTAAAAAAACAATAATAGAAATCAGCCCCCTCGTTTTATCGTGGACTTGTATAGTGAACCCGAGTCTTATCTTACATTACCCCTAGAACCCACTTTGTATTCCGTGTGCTTGTAGTAATTGATGACCGTGACCGCCACAGATATCAAAAGATCAGAGTAAAGACCTGCCTGACAGTCCTTCCCGTCGCGTTTGTGTCTAGTTGAACAACCGATCTCTCATCCCTTTTTTTTTTGACTTCCGGCAGTGAAGCGATCACCCATTCGACGGATTCAGACTTGGTTCAATTTTGTAGCAAAGCATTCTCAGGTATTGTAATCACCCACCTTCATTCCTCGCCATTCTTCACCCTTTTCTCAGCGAGAAATAAAGACCATGAACACAACCAGCAGATGCTTCAAAAAATATAACGATATGCGCTGTAACTTTGGAGGACGCCAAGAAAACTCACTTCTTAATGGACAGGGGAAGGTATAGATCTCCACTCGCGTAAATTTCCTGCGATCATGTACAGCAGTGTGACGTGATGGATGATAGTAAAAAAGACTCTAGCCTCGAGTGACTTCTCAGAAGACCACGCTAACGTAACAAGCAAACAGTCTAGTATTTGACCCTGCCAGGAGGTAAGGGAGCGCGTTGGTCATACTCAACATCGAACCTAGAGTCGTCATTTTTGGACAGGACAGAGGAAGAAGCAAAGATCACGATCGTGGGCTTATGGCAGTTAGAAGAATGGCGACCGTCATGATGTCGTACGAATTACGTGGACGGCCACTTCCCTACTCATCTCGGTTGGAAGAAACCTTCAGCCGTTGGGGATCATGCATCGTCTAACGGGCGTGCGCCTATCCGAGGTCAATATCCATTTCTTTCCGGTAGTGAAGGGAGCATCATAGATTACGAGACAGGGTCATTGCAGTTCTGGATGGGGTATACCAAAGAGGGGAAGGATAGGGGCATGTTGTCAGTCGATCGGGCCGATGACACGCAAATTGAAGCCTCGGGTGCAACAAGGGTTTCGTCATAAGAGGCGTGATGCCAGATCGTGTCCATATCATCCCA
>Ga0153924_1001200_pt1 | contig 13844 bp, 13 predicted proteins | sample TSNJ008MetaG_FD_104709 | JGI IMG/M metagenome (GOLD analysis project Ga0153924, IMG submission 104709) | Attine ant fungus gardens microbial communities from New Jersey, USA - TSNJ008 MetaG | ecosystem: Host-associated > Fungi > Mycelium > Unclassified | place: USA: New Jersey, Wharton State...
CGTCGGTCCGAGTGGTCGACGTTCCCGATGGGGACGAAACGGTGACGGTTACACCGGCAAGCGGCGTCTTTGATTCGCGGTCCTCGACGTGACCGCGTACCGTTCCCGTGGTTCCCGCGAGTCCAAAAGAGAACGACGTACTCCACAATGCCAATGCCGCGAGTATTCCAGGAATACTCTTGCGCAGGGAACGTTCCAGCATTGCAACCCCCCAACTTTGCGCCCGTTGCCGGTAGTCTAGCTCCTAAGCTTTCCTTAAAGCTATGTATGAAGCGAACAAAAGCCGTGTGGTCTTCTATATCAGGAGCACAACCATTCTCAGAATTCGGGCCCTTGTAGGTCGAGGAGCCGTGCCGTGAGTTGGAGGCGGAATTGAACGTCCGCGTCGTTCAAGTCTAAGCCCAAGAGTTCTCTTGCGCGCTCGAGCCGGTAGCGCAGCGTATTGGGATGGATTGCGAGCGCGTCGGCTGCCTGACGAAAACGAAAGCCGTAGCGCGCAAGAGTCAATAGCGCATCGGCCAGCTCGCGTCCGTTTTTGCGCAATCGGAGAGGACGGAAGAAATCGACCAGGAAGGTCGCGCGCGCCGAGGGGTCGCCGGTAATCACTCGCGGTACAAGGAGATCGTCGTAGGTCGCGATGCGCGGCCTGTCTCTATAGGAGAGGAGCGAGAGCGCTTCGCGATAGCTCGTGCGCGCGCCGTCGACGCCCGGATGCTCGCGTCCGATGACGATCGAAAGCGATGGATCCGCCAGTGCCTCGTCGATTGCGGCCGGATCGACGCCCGGCGGCAAGAGAAACGGCACTAAATTGAGCGACATGGTGACCAATTGTTCGCGTTTTGCGCCGCGCAGCACATCGCGAAGGCGCTGCGCGACGAGATCGCGCCGCTCCAATCCGTCGCGGTCGAGCGGAAGCGCTTGATCGATCGCGACGATGCCGACCCGATAGCGTTCGTTCGGATCGAAGCCAAGCAAGCGCACGCGTTCCCCAGCCACCGGCACGCGGCCGGGCTCGGATTCCAGCAATGAAAGGAACGACGCATACCCAAGGCGTGCTTCGGTCGTCGTGAGCTCTCGCTGGTGCGCGATATGAATAGCTGCAACGAGTGCCGCGTGCTCCGCCGCACGATGATCGAGTTCGGAGAGGGGCTCCGCGCCTTCGATGATCCACACGATGCCGACGAGCTCCGATCCGATGCGAATCGGGCAAACGACGCGCGCGTTCATGCCTTCGTCGGGCATGGCCTCAATGCGCAAGGGCTTTTCGGCTGCGCGAATTCGCCGGTTGAGCGCCTTGCGCTCGAGCGCCCCTACGACGTCGAGCGGGCTCCGGCCCAGTTCCAGCGTACGCCGGCGCACGTCGTCGATTTCCTCCCCGAAGGATGCTGCTGCGAGCACCTTGCCGCCGGGATCTTCGAACGTTACCGAACGCGAAATGAGCCGCGAGAGCTCCTGCGCCAAATCGTCGAGCGTCGCGTCGCGCGCCGCCATGCGCGTGAGCGCACGGTGAATTTGCTCGGAGCGTTCGATGATGGCGTACGGCTCGAGCATTACCGCGCGATGCAGTTCCTCGGTAATCTGCGCGAACGGCATTTCGAAGGGAAGCTCGATGAGCGGCAGCCGCGCGAGATCGGCCTGTTCTCGAGCCGCGTCCGAAAAGTGCTCGACGAAGCGCGGCACCGCCATGGCGAACGCCGCCACTTCACGCGCGGCCAGATCGGCGATCTGACGGCGCTGATCGCCTTGGTCGGCCGGCCAGCTATACCCGGTGGTGAGAACCAAAAACCCCGGCCGGACCCAAGGCACGGGATCGGGCAGGTCAACCACATGCGCCCACGTCACCTCGCGGTCTACACCCGCCGCCCCGGCAACCAGCTTCGCCCCACCGAACGAAGGAAGGGCCATAACGTCAGTTAGCTTCATTGAACTTTGTAACAAGGCACGAAGAACTACCGAAAAATTGTCTCCAGCGGACGTAGAGCATGCCCATACCTTCCCGTAGGCTGGAGAGAGCCACCTTCTCCGAAAGGATCAGCCGACCGTGCAGGCCGTCAGCACCGCCACCGCCGAGATTTTGCGGCGCCGAGCCGAGAGCGTTCCCCGTGGCGTCGGGTGCGTGCATCCGCTGGCAATCGAGCGCGGCGAAGGCGCATTCGTTTGGGACGCCGACGGCCGCAGATACGTCGACTTCGTCGGAGGTATCGGCGTGCTCAACGCCGGCCACGCCAACCCCGCGATCGTCGCCGCGATCGCGGAGCAGGCTGCGCGCTCGACCCATCTGTGCTTCCAAGTGACGTCGTACGAGCCGTACGTAGCGCTGGCCGAGAAGCTGAACGCGCTTGCGCCGGGTCCCTCACGCAAGAAGACGCTCTTGCTTTCAACCGGCGCCGAAGCCACCGAAAACGCCGTGAAGATTGCGCGCGCGTATACCGGACGACCGGGCGTCGTGGCGTTTCAGCACGGCTATCACGGACGTACGCTGCTCGCGTTATCCATGACCGGCAAGAATGCACCGTACAAGCAAAACTTTGGGCCGTTTTGCAGCGAGATCGTACACGCACCGTTCCCACACGCACTTCACGGCTGGAGCACACAGCGCGCCCTCGAGGCGCTCGAGGAAATCTTTGCCAGCACGCTTGCGCCCGAACGCACGGCAGCGATCATCATCGAACCGGTCCTGGGCGAAGGCGGATTCGTTCCAGCGCCGCCCGCGTTTTTGCAGGCGTTGCGCGAGCTTTGCACGCGCACCGGCATCGTGCTCATCTGCGATGAAGTGCAAAGCGGATTCGGCCGCACAGGGCGCTACTTTGCGATCGAACACGCCGGAATCGAAGCCGACCTGATTGCGTGCGCGAAATCACTAGCCGGCGGCATGCCGCTTTCCGCAGTGATCGGCAAAGCCGAAATCATGGACGCCCCCGAACCCGGGGGGTTGGGCGGAACGTACGCCGGTAACCCGGTGGCATGCGCGGCGGCGCTGGCAACGCTGGAAGTGATCGACGGCGCGCTGCTCGCGCGCGCCGACGCGATCGGTACGCAAGTACGCGCTGCATTCGAACGCATCGCGCTAGCGCATCCGGCTCGCGTAGCCGAAGTGCGCGGTTTAGGCGCGATGATCGGCATCGAGTTCCGCGGCAAAGGCAACGTTGTCGCGCCGATTGTCGAAGCAGCGCGCTCGCGCGGCGTGCTGGTGATGCCGGCCGGCGAGAGCAACGTGATTCGCGTACTCGTACCCTTGGTCATCGACGATGACACGCTCGGCGACGCGCTCGCGCGTCTGGGTGAAGCTATTACAACGACGCTTGCCGGCGACGGCAGGGAGGTCTGAAAATTCTTGAACGCTCGCAAGCTGCGGTTTACGCCTATACGAACCGGATTCTCGCGCTGATCGAAAGCGAATCCATCACGCCGGACGAGGCGTCGTGGATTATCTCTGAAACGGTCGAAAACTTCCGCAACCACGTCAACCCCGGCTTCCTCGAATATCGCAAAGCAACCTCGATCGAACGCGCAGCTGCAGCAGTCGAGTGGGAGGACGCCGGACCGAACAGTTATCGCGACGTCAACGGCAAGGAATACATCGACTGCCTCGGCGGCTTCGGTATTTTCAACGTCGGGCACCGCCATCCCAAAGTCGTCGCTGCGGTCAAGGCGCAACTCGACCGCCAACCGCTGCACAGCCAGGATCTGCTCGATCCACTGCGTGCCATGCTGGCCAAGACGCTCGCGATGCTCACACCGCCGTCGCTGGAGTACGTTTTCTTCTGCAACAGCGGAACGGAAGCGGTGGAAGCGGCGCTCAAACTCGCGCGCACGCACGATCCGCACAAGCAAACGATCGTTGCGGCGCTCAAAGGCTTTCACGGTAAGAGCTACGGCGCGCTTTCCGTCAGTGCGAAAGGCGAGTTCCGTCGGCCGTTCGGCGCAATGTTGCCCAACATCGAGCATTTCCCGTTCAACGATCTCGAGGAGCTGCGCGGAAAATTCGAGTGGCTGCGCACCGTCGGTGAAGATGTCGGCGCCGTGTTGCTCGAGCCGATTCAAGGCGAAGGCGGCGTCAACATACCTGACGAGGGCTACTTGCGAGGCGTGCGCGCGTTGTGCGACGAGTTCGGCGCGCTCTTCATTCTCGACGAAGTACAAACCGGAATGGGGCGCACCGGTTCGATGTTCTGTTTCGAGCAATACGGTGTTGTGCCTGATATCTTGTGCCTAGCCAAAGCGTTCGGGGGAGGCGTGGTTCCAGCCGGGGCCGTCGTCGGAACCAAAGCCGTGTTTTCGCGCTTGTTCAAGAACCCGTTCCTGCATACAACGACATTCGGAGGGAATCCGCTAGCCTGTGCGGCCGCGATCGCCACGATCAACGTGCTGATCGAAGAGCGGCTGCCGCAACGTGCGGCCGAGATGGGCGCGCGCATGCTTGCCGGCCTGCGCGAAGCGACCAAGGATTTTCCCGATCTCGTCGTAGACGTTCGCGGCAAGGGTCTGCTGATGGCCATTGAATTCGTGGACGACCACACGGGATTCGAACTCGGCAAGCTGCTGCTCGAGCGCGGCGTGTTGGTCTCGGGTACCCTGGTGAATGCACGCGTCATCCGTATCGAACCACCGCTCACGATCGAAGCCGCGCAGGCGGAGTACGTCTGCGCCTGCATCAAAGAATCACTCGCCGAAATGTCCCACACCGCCAAGACGGGAGTTTAGAAATGGAAACGATCGCCGCGCCGAATAGCGACCCCAAAACGTTGCTTCGCAATCTCCCGCGCTCGGGCGACACCATGTTGATGTATATCGACGGAAAATGGTGCGAGGCTTCCGACGGCGCGACGCGCACGTTGATCGATCCCGCAACCGGCGCAACGGTAGCGCGGGTTGCCGAAGGCACGCGCGAAGACGCGCAGCGCGCAATCGCTGCCGCGCGCAAGGCGTTCGACGAGGGCCCGTGGTCCCAGATGAGCGCTGCGGATCGCTCGGCACTGCTCTTCCGCGTAGCAGAACGGATCGAGGCCTACGCCGAGGAACTCGGGCGCATCGACACGCTCAACAATGGGAAGCCCTTGCGCGAAACGGGCTACGACGTGGTCGACGCGGCCGGATGCTTCCGTTATTACGCCGGACTCGCGACCAAGCCGCACGGGCAAACCTTCGACGTGCCGGCGCCTTCACAAACGTTCACCGTGCGCGAACCGATCGGCGTCTGCGGTCAGATCATTCCGTGGAACTATCCATTACTGATGGCGGCTTGGAAACTTGCGCCGGCGCTCGCCGCGGGGAACACCTGCGTCCTCAAGCCCTCGGAACTCACGCCGCTCTCGGCTTTGCGACTCGCGACGATTTTCGAAGAAGTGGAATTCCCGCGCGGCGTCGTCAACGTCGTACTCGGCGCAGGACCCGTCGTAGGCGCGGAGCTGGCAGAAAACGAGCGCGTCGACAAGATTGCATTCACCGGAGGCACGGTCACCGGGCGGTCGATCATGCGCGCGGCCGTCGGCAACTTGAAAAAGGTAACGCTCGAGCTTGGCGGCAAGTCGCCGAACATCGTCTTCGCCGACGCGGATTTCGAAACGGCGGTCGATTACGCGCTCTTCGGGATCTACGCCAATTCGGGACAGGTGTGTTCGGCGGGTTCTCGGTTGGTGATTCAGGATTCAATTGCGGACCGGTTCCTCGACCGGCTCACCGAGCGCGCCCAGAAGATCCGCGTCGGAAACGGATTCGATTCGCAGACCGAGATGGGGCCGATTATCTCACGCACGCATCTCGAGCGCATCGAAGGCTACTTACAAAGCGGACGTGACGAAGGCGCAAAACTCCTTTGCGGTGGTAGCCGGCTAGGTGGATCGCTCGCGGGCGGAAACTTCATCGCGCCGACCATCTTCGATCGCACGACACCGTCGATGCGTATCGTGCGCGAAGAAATCTTCGGCCCGGTGCTGGTCGTGCAGCGCTTCACCGACGAAGCGGACGCGATTGCGACCGCCAACAATACGATCTACGGACTTGCCGGTGCCGTCTTCACGCAAGACATCGCCAAGGCGCATCGCGTGATCCGCAAGCTCCGCGCGGGCATCACGTGGATCAACACCTATCATCCGACCTACAACGAGGCTCCGTGGGGCGGCTACAAGCAGTCCGGCATCGGTCGCGAGCTCGGCACTTACGGCTACGACGCCTACACCGAAGTCAAACAAATCAACGTCAACCTCGACGTCGCCCCAAGCGGTTGGTTTAGCGAGTAGCGTAGACGCTTGTCATCCCGTAGTCGAGGGACCGGCGCAAGCGCATAGCTTGCGAGGCGTCCCTCGACTCCGCTTCGCTACGCTCGGGATGACAACGCTGCGATCAGCACGTCGTCTTCGCTTGGGTCGACGGTGCGCAGGTCGAGTATGACGCGGCCATCGTCGATGCGCGCGACGATCGGCGGCCTATTTCGGCGTAGTTGCGCGGCGAGCTCATCGGGACGATCCATGTGCAGGGCCACGCCTGCTGATGCAATGCGTGCATCGGGCAGCGAACCGCCGCCGACACGGCTCTGCGTTTCCACGACCTCTGCCTGCGCAACCGCGGCCGCGATGCGCTCGGCACGTTCGTTCAGCGCGTCGAGTGGCGTTGCCAGCATGCGATAGAACGGGACGCGCTCTCGAGATTCCACACTCGAATAGAGACGCAGCGTGCCGCCAAGAAGCGAGAGCGTTACCTTATCGACGCGCAGCGCGCGCAGCAGCGGATTCGCGCGCAAACGTGCAACGTGTGCGCGCGTGCCCGCGATAACGCCCGCCTGCGGCCCGCCGAGCAGTTTGTCGCCCGAGAACGCGACGAGCGAGATGCCCTGGGAAATCGCTTCTTGCACCGTCCGCTCGTGCGGCAATCCGTATTCTCGCAAATCGACGAGCGCGCCGCTGCCCAAATCCTCAATCACCGCAACGCCGACGCGGCGACCCAGTTCCGCGAGCTCTGCCGGCGGCACGTCATGCACGTAGCCTTCGATCGCATAGTTCGATTGGTGCGAGCGCATCAGCAGCGCGGTCTTCGGCGAGAGCGCGCGCTCGTAGTCATGAAGATAAACCTTGTTGGTCGTGCCGACTTCGACCAGCCGCGCGCCGCTGCGCGCCAGCACGTCGGGCAGTCGAAAGCCGCCGCCGATTTCGATCAGCTGGTTCCGCGCGATCACCACCTCGCCGCCGCGCGCGAACGTATCGAGGATCAGGAGAACCGCGGCCGCGCAGTTGTTGACGACGAGGGCATCCTGCGCGCCGGTCATGCGGCGCAGCAGATCGCTGGCGTGCGCGTACCGCGATCCGCGCTCGCCCGCCTGCAGATCGTACTCGAGATTTGAGTATCCTTGCGCGAGCTTGCGCGCTTCGTCCAGCGCGAGCGACGCAACCGGCGCGCGTCCGAGGTTGGTGTGCAGCAGTATGCCCGTCGCATTGATCACATTGCGCAAACCCGACGCTGCATAGGCCTGTGCGCTCGAAACCAGGCGCGCGACGATCGCCTCGTGCGCGGGCGGATGCGCGCTTGCGCGCACGCGATCGAGCTCCGTCCCGATCAGCTCGCGTAATGCATCGCGCCCCACGAGTGACTCGTAGGGCGCGAGCGACGGATCTTCGAGCAAACGATGGACCGCAGGTATGGCGCGGTGTTCGCTCACGGAGCCTGTCTTACGCCACGTGCTTGGAGAGCATCCCCGTGATCACGTTCTCCGGGACGTAGCCGACGATGCGATCGACCGGCTGCCCGTCCTTGAAGAGAATAAGGCACGGAATGCCCGACACCTGATATTGGCCCGCAATGCTTGGGTTGTCGTCAGTGTTCAACTTGACGAACTTCGCCTTACCGCTGTGCGCAGAAGCAACCTTCTCGACGACGGGCGAGAGCATCTTGCACGGGCCGCACCACGGGGCCCAAAAATCGACGAGCACCGGCTCTTTGCTGCCGAGCACCTCGTCTTGAAAATTCGTCTGTCCGACGTCGGCTAACGCACTCATGAATAAAAGCTTACTACCTCCATGCCCCCTAAACCCTTAGAGAGCCTCACAAGTTGCTAAGGATCCAGCGGCCCGTTGGATATCTCGGCGGGTTCGCCGGTAATACCGGTCACCTGTTCGGCTTGTTTGCCGAGGTTGGTGATAGCGATGACCTCGTCGCCTTCGCCCAGCCGTTGCAGGCGTACGCCTTTGGTCGAGCGCCCCGCTTTGCGGATGTCAGCGACCTTCAGCCGGATGACTTGGTTTCCGCTCGTGATCATGAGGATCTGATCTTCGGGCGCCACCATGATTTGGTCGAGCACCTGACCGATGTCCTCGCGCTCGCGTGCGAACGCTTTGACGCCTTTTCCGCCACGCGAGGTATGACGATAATCTTCGATGGGCGTACGCTTTCCGAACGCCCGCGAAGTCACGAGCAGCACTTCCTTGCGTTCGTCTTCGATCACGTCCATCGCGACGATCGTGTCACCGTTTTCCAACGTCATCGCCTTGACGCCGCGCGCGTTGCGGCCCATCGGACGCACGTCTTTCTCGTTGAAGTGCACCGCCATGCCCGCCGTCGAGGCGAGGATGATGTCGCGCGAACCGTCGGAAAGGTCGACTGAGAGCAGTTCGTCGCCTGCGTCGAGGTTGATGGCGTTGAGGCCGTTGCGGCGTACGTTCGCGAACTCGGTGAGCGGCGTTTTCTTGATCACGCCCTTTTGCGTAACCATAACCATGTACTGACCTTCGGCGAACTCGTGGATCGGGAAAACAGCCGTAACGCGCTCGCCCGGCGGGAGTGTGAGCAGATTAACCAGCGCCGTGCCGCGCGCGGTGCGCGTCGTGTCGGGGATTTCATAGCCGCGCAAACGATACGCTCGTCCCATGTTCGTAAAGAAGAGCACGTGGTCGTGCGTCTTGGTCACGAAGAAGTTTCGCACGACGTCCTCGCGTTTGAGGTTGGCAATGCCCGTCACACCTCGTCCGCCGCGATTCTGGGTGCGGAACGTGTCGACCGTTACGCGCTTGATGTATCCGCCTACCGTGTAGGTCACGACGACGTCGACATTGGGAACCAGTTGTTCCATTGAGATTTCGTCTTCGGCCGGCTGCACGTCGGTACGACGCTCGTCGCCGAAGCGCTTGCGCAATTCGAGCGTTTCACTCTTGACGATCTGCGCGATGCGGCGTTCGCTGCGCAGGATGTCTTGCAACTCGGCGATGGTCTTGATCATCTCGGCGTACTCGTCTTCAATCTTCTGCCGCTCGAGGCCGACTAAGGTGCGCAGGCGCATGTCGACGATCGCTTGCGCCTGAATCTCGGTGAGCGCGAAGTGCGCCGCGAGCTTCGTCTTGGCTTCATCGGTCGTCTGGCTACCGCGCACGATTTCGATGACCTCATCGATGTTGTCGAGCGCGATGCGGTAGCCCTCGAGCAGATGCGCGCGCTCCTCGGCTTTTCGCAAATCGTAGCGCGTACGCCGCATGACGACGTCTTTGCGATGCGCGATGAAATGCTCGAGCAGCTGCCGCAGGTTGAGCACCTGCGGTTCGAGTGCCACCGAACCGTCGGGGCGAGTTGCCTGCCCCGTGCCGCCCGAAGCAGTAACTGGTACGAGTGCGAGCATGTTGAAGCCGAAGCTCGATTGCAGCGGGGTGTGCTTGAAAAGTTGATTCAGCACGACCTTCGGCGTCGCGGTCTTCTGCAGCTCGACGACGACCCGCATGCCCTTACGGTTCGAGAGATCGTCGAGACGCGAGATTCCTTGAATTCTCTTCTCGTTGTGCGCCTCGGCGATCGCCTCGACGATGCGGTTCTGGTAGACCTGATACGGAATCTCCGTGATCACGATCTTGTGGCGGCCCTTCTCCTCGATGATCTCGGCCTTACCGCGCATCGTAATCGAGCCGCGTCCCGTTTTGTATGCTTCGCGAATCGCCTCGGTGCCCAAGATCGAGCCACCGGTCGGAAAATCGGGTCCTTTGACGATGTTGCACAGATCGTCGTCGGTTGCGTTCGGGTTGTCGATCAAGAGCGCAATGGCGTCAGCGATCTCGCGCAAATTGTGCGGCGGAATGTTTGTTGCCATACCGACGGCGATGCCGCTTGACCCGTTGAGCAAGAGTTGCGGCAGCTTGCCCGGGAGCACGCTCGGCTCGGTGCCCTGGTTGTCGAAGTTGGGAACGAACGGGACCGTCTCTTTCTCGATATCGGCCAGCAGTTCGAGCGAAAGGCGCGCGAGTCGCGCTTCTGTGTAGCGATAAGCGGCAGGCGAATCGGGAAAAATCGATCCGAAATTGCCGTGTCCGTCGACCAGCGGATAGCGCAGCGTAAAATCTTGCGCCATGCGAACCAGCGCGTCGTACACCGAGGTGTCGCCGTGCGGATGATAGCTCTTGAGCACTTCGCCGATGATACCGGCGCATTTGCGGTGCTGCTTGGTCGGGTCCATGCCCAAGTCACGCATCGCGTAGAGGATGCGGCGCTGCACGGGCTTGAGACCGTCACGCACGTCGGGGAGCGCACGTGACGCAATGACCGACATGGCATACGAGAGGTAGCTCTCCCGCATTTCGTCTTCGACGTTAACGTGGTGAATGATGTCGTTGTGCATGTACTCGATTACAAAACAAAAGAGGGGCGCAATGCGCCATTCCTCTTCAGAAGCGTTCGCTTTTTACTGAGGATCTTCCCACACGGGAGTGCCGTCGTCTAACCTATCGGGAAACGCCTGCGGCTCGGCATCGAAATTGACGGCCGGGCGCGGCGGCGGTTTCTCGTGCGGTCGTTCGGGAGGTGCGACCTCGCCGCGCTGCGCGTCCACACTCTGGCCGATGCGACCTCTAGCGACACTGGCCGCCGTGCGAATCAGGGCGATGTGGTCCGCAACGGACTGCTGCAGCTTGGCTTCGAAATCGCCGCTCGACATGCCCGATAGTTTCGCCGCACCGGCGCAACAGACTTTCCCCACGCTTGCCGCCTTCGAGGCGTTTGCCGCGTCATTTGCGCATGCACTCCGGCCCGGGGACGTCGTCGCGCTGTCGGGCGCACTCGGAGCCGGAAAGACGACGTTCGTCCGCGCGGCCGTGCGGGCGCGGCACGGCGAAGATCAAACAACGAGCCCCACCTTCACGTTCTGGCATCGCTATCCCGGCGAACCGCCGATCGACCACCTCGATCTCTATCGAGTCGACGACCCGGCCGATTTGCACGAACTCGGGCTGGAAGAAGCCTTCGAGGGAGGATCGATTGTCTTTGTCGAGTGGTGGACGCATGCGCCCTGCCTGCTCCCCGAGCGGCGGTACGAGCTAACGATCGAAGGCTCGGGCGAGACGCCCCGCATCGTGACGACGAGGCTGCCGGAGTGATCGTTCTCGGCCTCGACGGAGCCCTGGGCGGTTTCTCTGCAGCGGTTGCGCTCGACGGTGAGATCGCCGCCGCGCGCGCCCTCGACGGCAACGTCGCGCTCGAATCCGGACTCGCCGCGCTCTCGGACCTGTTGCACGGCACGGCCATCGAACCGCGCAGCCTGGATCGCATCGCCGTCGGCGTAGGCCCAGGTGGTTTTACCGGCCTGCGCATCACGATCGCGTACGCGAAGTCGCTTGCACAAGCATGGGGACGTCCGCTCGTTCCGATTTCGTCGTTCGACTCGCTCGAGTATGGGCGCGAACTCCCGGAGGCATTCACCGTAGTTGTTGGGCGCGCAGGAGTCATCTCGGCTCGGCTGCGGACTGCCGGCGCCATCGCGCGCGGGTCAGGCCGAACCGCGGACGTGTTGGCTGAGCTGTTGGGAGGACGGACTCCGGGCAAGCTCGCGGTCATCGGCGCGCCGGAGGACGTGCTTGCAACCCTCGCCGAAGCCGGGTGGACTGTGATACCCTTGGCGCCGCTTGTGACGCCGCCCGCCGCAGCCGTTGCGTTGTCGGGCGCAACTGCACGCGCTGCCGCAAGCGCACATGAAGTGCGCGCGGATTACGGCGAGCTCCCCGCGGCTAAAGTTCCCGACCTTCGCCGGGCGCCGCGCATCTCGTGAAAGCCGAACTTTCGCGCGCCGACGCCGCAAGCCCGCAGCCGCTGATCATCGTGCCGATGACGCCCACAGACGTGGGAGACGTCCTTGCGATCGAGCGTGTCTCGTTCGCAACCACGTGGCCGTCCGACGCGTTCTACAACGAGCTCCACACCAATAAGCTGGCGCACTATTTCGTCGGACGTGTCGGCTCGAAGATCGTAGGCTACGGCGGCATTTGGGTAATATTTGAAGATTCACACATCACGACGATTGCCGTCGATCCGGCGTTCCGCGGCCGCGGCTACGGCGAGAAATTATTACTCTATCTCCTCGACGAAGCGATCGAGAGGGGCGCTTCGTGGATGACGCTCGAGGTGCGCGAGAGCAACGTCGGAGCGCAGCAACTCTACCGGAAATACGGTTTTACCACGGTGACGACGCGCAAGGGTTATTACAGCGACAACAACGAGAACGCGCTGGTCATGTGGGCCGGAAATCTCAAAGGCGAACTCTACCGCGCTCGCCTGGAAGCGCTACGCTTCCGCTTGGCATAACGAACCTGACGTACATCGAAACGGCACGGGCCGTGCGCGCCCACCTTGACCAAACTCACCGCTACGAACACGTCGTGCGTGTTGCTCGCTGCGCAGACGTTCTTGCTCAGCATCACGGTGCCGATCCGGCGAAGGCTCGCATTGCGGGGCTGCTCCACGATCTTGCTCGCCTTTACACCGGACCGGATTTGATCGAGGAATGCGAGCGGCGCGGCTTCGCGATCGCGGCGTTCGAGCGCGACCACCCGATCGTGCTTCACGCGCCGCTGGGCGCGGCGCTCGCCCGGGAGCGGTTCGGCATCGAAGACCAGCAGATTCTCTCTGCGATCGAAAAGCACACGCTCGGCGCAGCCGAGATGTCTGCCCTTGATTGCATCATTTATCTTGCCGATTCACTCGAACCCGGCCGTAAGTTCCCCGAACGCGCACAGCTGTGGAAAATCGCGCTCGTCGATCTTCGCGCCGCGACGATAGCCACGATCGAAAACACCATCCACCACTATCAGCGCAAGGATCGAACGCCGGCGCCGCAAACGCTGGCCGCGCTTGAGGCACTGCGAAACCAAGAACAACAGGGAGTTACACCATCGTTGAATTGATCGACGTCGTACGCGACGCCGTACTTGAAAAGAAAGGCGAAGATTTCGTTACGATCGACGTGAGCGGACGCACGATTCTCGCCGACACGTTTGCTTTGGTAACAGGCCGGTCGAAGATTCAAACCCGCGCGATCACCGACGCCATCGTCGAGCGCTGCCAGGCCGAAGGACTCGGCGTCGCGCGCACCGAGGGTTATTCCGACGCCGGCTGGATCCTGATCGACCTGGGAGTTGTGATCGTGAACGTGTTTACGCCCGACCTGCGGCAGTTCTATAATCTCGAGCGTCTGTGGAGCGACGTCGAGAAACGGCAGGCCCAAAGCTCATGAGCAACCGTGCCCGCGTCGTTCACGAGACGCGCGCCAGCCGGGCACGCCGGGATAGGTGGAAGCGCCTGTTCGTCTGGGCGTTCATCGTGCTGTTCGCGTTCAGCGTCGCCGGCGGCGTTATCGCGCTCGTCCGGTGAAACACGGCACGCCGGCCGCAGATACTAGTCGGCGGAGGACTCAAACGACCATCATGACCCGATTTGGACCACTGGCCGCTCTCGTGCTCGCCATACTGACTAGCTTGGCGCCTGCAGCTGCCGCGGCAGCCCCCGTGCAGGACGGCGCAGGGCTCTTTTCAACCTCGACTGTGGCGCAGCTTAACCAGCAGATCGGTGACTTCACAGCGCAGACGGGTAAGCAAATTGTCGTCGTTACC
>Ga0153924_1001203_pt1 | contig 13759 bp, 12 predicted proteins | sample TSNJ008MetaG_FD_104709 | JGI IMG/M metagenome (GOLD analysis project Ga0153924, IMG submission 104709) | Attine ant fungus gardens microbial communities from New Jersey, USA - TSNJ008 MetaG | ecosystem: Host-associated > Fungi > Mycelium > Unclassified | place: USA: New Jersey, Wharton State...
AAAAACATCAGCCTCATCCGGTTCTTCCTCCATCGGCATCAGCACGGAGAAGTTTTTGACTGCATCCTTAGGTGCAGCCCCTTTTTTAATTTCAATTGGATTCACAATACCATTTTGATAGATGATTAAATCAATTTCTTTTTTATTGCTGTCCCGATAAAAGTAAAGCGGCGGTCTTTTGCCGTTATTAATAAAACTCTTGTAAATTTCAGATACTACCCAGGTTTCAAAGAACTGACCGTCCATAGCCCCTCGCTCCAATACCTCCGGACTGCTCCAACGGGTAATATAGGAGCAAAGTCCGGTATCAAGGAAATACATTCTCGGCGCTTTCACCACTCTTTTTAATGCATTATTTGAAAAGGGCGGAATCAGTGCAACCACTCCCGACGAAACCAGAATCGACAGCCACTTCTTTGCTGTAGGAGCAGATATACCCGCTTCATTTGCAAGTGTCTCATAGTTAACATTCGTTGCTGTTCTTGCGGCAACAATGTTAATAAAGTTCAAAAACGTTAATTCATCGGCTACTTGAGATAAATCCTTGATGTCACGGCTGATATAGGTTTCAAGGTAAGACTCATAGTATTCTTCACGATTGACCGTTTCTATCTCATAAAGCCTCGGCATAGAACCTTTAAAAATACGTTCAAATACTTGCATGATACTCATTTTCGAAACTTCATCTATTCTTTTTATAAGAATGTCCGGCTCAACTGCGAATGGCGGGAAATGATTGCCGTTAATTTCGCTGTTCGACAGCCCCAGCATTCTGACAACTCCGGCTCTGCCTGCAAGTGACTCGGTCACTCTTTTCATAACATGAAAGGTCTGGGAACCTGTCAGCCAAAAATCTCCGCTTGTCTTGTGTTCATCCACATAGACTTTAATATAGTCAAATAGTTCGGGAGCATATTGCACCTCATCGATTAAAACAGGAGGGGCATAGCGCTGTAAAAACAGTTCCGGTTCTTTCTTTGCCATTGCCCTGATCGTCGGGTTATCCAACGATACCACCTTGCGGTTTTCATCAGCCATCCTGGTCAATAATGTAGTCTTGCCAATCTGGCGCGGTCCTGTCAGCAACAGCACAGGAAAGGTTGCGCTGATGCTCCGCAGTGTTTTTTCAATTGTTCTTTCATAATACATAGCGATCCCTCCTGATATCATTATATACAAACTACGGTTTTTTATGCAAATCTAAACTCTCATTTTAGTTTAGCATAATTCGTTTACTTTATCAAGAGACCCGCGAGTACTATTTTTCAACAATAAAACGCCTTAAATGCATGATAAGTATTATAGATATCCAGCTTGGAAGCCAGTTCAAACGGTGCATGCATCGACAGAATCGGCACCCCTAAGTCAACCACATCGATATTCATCTGGGCAACAAATTTAGCAATGGTGCCGCCGCCGCCCTGGTCTACTGCGCCCAGTTCTCCGCTCTGCCAGTATACCCCGGCTTCCTCCATAATTCCAATCACCTTTGCCATCGTCTCGGCACTGGCATCACTGGCGCCGGATTTGCCCCGGGCCCCGGTGTATTTTGTCAGGACACATCCTTTATTGATGTAGCTGGCGTTATTCGCCTCAAACACCTCCGGAAATGTCGGGTCAAAAGCCGCATTCACATCCGATGACAGACACAAAGAATTGGCAAATACCTCTTTTGCATCAGCCCCTTCCATTGCCGCCAGAGCCTCTATGTAGTGTTTCACATAATCAGAATTCAAACCGGTGGTTCCTTCCGAACCAATCTCTTCTTTATCCGTCAGGATGGTCACGGTGGTGTAAGCCGGCTTCCCGGTCTCAATCTCCGCCATCAGCGCCGTGTATGCACAGACCCGGTCATCCTGGCCATAAGCCCCTACCAGACTCCGGTCCAGTCCCACATCTGCTGCTTTGTGGGCCGGAACCATCTCGATTTCGGCCCGGTAAAAATCTGCCTCTGTGATCCCATATTTTTCATTTAGTAATTGAAGTGCCAGTAACTTCACCGGTTCTTTCACCTTGTCATCCGCATAAGGAATCGAGCCGACGATAATATTCAGCTCCTCTCCTTTCAGTCCTTCTGCCAGCTTCCGCTCATTCTGCTTGGCCGACAGATGGGGCAGCAGGTCGCTGATGCAGAACACCGGCTCGCCCGGCTCCTCGCCCAGGCAAATAGTAACCGCTTCGCCATCCTTTTTGATCACCACGCCGTGCATTGCCAGCGGTACGGTTCCCCATTGATACTTGCGGATTCCGCCATAGTAATGGGTTTTCAAAAACGCCATGTCATTTTTTTCATACAGTGGATTAGGCTTTAAATCCAGTCTTGGGGAATCGATATGGGCACCATTGATTCTGACCCCTTCTTTCACCGGCTTCTTCCCAAAGGTAGTGATGATCATTGCTTTATTCCGGTTGATCAGATATACCTTGTCTCCGGGATTATAGTTCTTGCCGGCATCAAATTTCTTATATCCGGCCTTTTTTAACAGTTTTTTCGCTGCCGTCACACATTCCCGTTCGGTCTTTCCTTCATTTAAAAAGGTCTTGTATCCTTCGCAAAATTCGGCTGCCGCCTTCACCTGCTCCGGTGCTTTTTTCCCAATATGCGGAAACTGAAAACACAATTGCTCCTGCAATTCCATTCCCGCCGTCTTTTCCGGTGTATCATTTTTATTACTCATCTGCTGTTGTTCCTCCTGATTTCATTGCTCATTTTCCGGCATTTACCGATATGCCAATTTCAAATATTCTAATAATGTCTCCTTCGCCCCTTCCCGGTAGATAACCTCCCGGGCCAGTACCGGATAATCGGTAATCACATTATCCACGCCCAGCATACATAGCCGCTCCATCTCACTCTTGCTGTTAACCGTCCAGGCATGAACCGCCTTACCCTGAACATGGACCGACTTCACCAGGCTTTCGTTTACAAAATTGGAACGGATACTGATAAAATCCACGGCATCGCTGGAATAAAAATCCCCGTATGCTGCCGAGATAATATATCCGGTTCGCAGCTGCGGTGCCCGTTCCTTTACCTGTTGGAGATATGGCTGACTGGCGGAAGTGATGACACACTGTTCTTCCATTCCATACGCCAAAATCAATTCTACTACTTTTTCCGGCAGAATACTATCTTTTCCAATATTTTTCATTTCCACATTGAGATTGATTTTTCCTTTGCACCCGGTCAGTACCTCTTCAAGGGTTGGTATCCGCGTATCCGCATATTCCTTGGAAAACCAGCTGCCGACATCAATCTGTGACACTTCCTCCCAGGTCATCGACCCAATGGAGCGGTTCAGCCCGGCCACCCGTTTCAGATTGGCATCATGCCCCAGCACGACCACACCGTCTGATGTCAGCTGTACATCAATCTCGGCAAAATCCGCCAGTTCCGCAATCGCTGCTTCCATTGCCGCCATGGTATTCTCCGGAGCAGTTCCGGAGCTGCCGCGATGGGCTGTGATCTGCGTCTCGATCAGTATCGTATTGGCCAGAGACGAACCGTTATAGACCAGATCAAAAATATAGAACAGACTGAGACTCATAATGAGACCAAGGGCAGCGCCAATCCATTTACGGTCAACACTTCCTTTCGCCGGATAGCTGAAATCCCACCGGCTCTGCCGATATCGCTGGTTGCCATACTGGTAGTAAAGCACTGATAAAGCGCCAAAATTTACCACCGCCATCAGAATTCCGCCCAGGAAGATAAACAGCAGTTCCAATTGATCCGATACGGACAAAAGCACTGCTATCGCCAGGTTCTGTTCCGTAAACTTCACAATAAATACCGCTGCCACAAACACAGAAAAGGTATACACGACTACCAGCAGGATAATTACCAGTATATTGCCGGCTACCAGCAACCCGGCCGACCGGAATATATGATGTTTCAATAAACCAAGACTGCGCACCAGACTGTCCGAAAAGGACTTCTGCTCAATCATGCAGCCATAAAAAACAAACATCGTGGGAATCGCTATCAGAATACAAACAAAACCAAGCACTGCCAGGCTGCCCATGGCCCATGGCGACCGGAGCATCTCCAGCAGTACAAAATTCATCGGTTTTAAATGGGTCAGAATCCGGAAGATCAAAAACAGATTCAGCAAAAAATACTGTACCGGTAAAACCCCACACAACTTCACATTCTTCCGGCGGATTTCCTCCAGTACTTTCTGCAGTCCGCCCCAAAGAATATGCAAAGGGGACAGCTTCTGCCCATATGCTGACCCCTGATATGCCGTAATAAGTCCGGCGGCTTCCAGCATCAGCAGGGCAATTCCGATACTGCCGAGCAGCAGTATCAGCACAATTGTCCATGGCTGAATTAAAAACCGCCCGATATTGCTCACCGTCAGATAACTGTACCCGGCCATCTTGAGGGCCAGCCGTAAGCCGCGCTTGGCAAATCGCAGATACGCCGAATATACGATGAGCCGATACAGAAAATCAAACAACAGAACATTTCTTAAATTCTGTCTGACAATCTGCAATGTCTCTTTTGCTAATGTCTTCATAAATTCATATTTTTGCTTCTTCCTGTTCTTCGCCACCCAATATCGACTGGTTCAAAGAGAACATCTTAGCGTCCAGCACATCCACCATATCAGCACATGCTTTCAGTTCCGCCTGCAGGTAAGAAGGTGCATTTCCTTCAAATTTGTAGTATATCTTATGCTCCAGACTGGCCCAAAAGTCCATTGCGACAGTTCTGATCTGAATTTCCACCTTCGTATTCACCGGTCCGTCCTTCAGATAAATCGGAATCGTCACAACCATATGGTAACTTTTATAACCGTTGGGTTTTGGCTGTTTGATGTAATCTTTGACATAAAGGATCGTGACATCCTCCTGGCTGGCAATCATGTCTGCAATCTGATAAATATCCTGCCGGAAAGAGCAGGTAATCCGGATGCCGGCAATATCATTCAACTTCTCCACCATATTCCCAATCGTGACTTCCTGACCGTCACTCTTTAACTTCTTGACGATACTTTCCGGGGTCTTTAGTCGGGATTTAATATGCTCAATTGGAGTATGGCCATACATATGTACAAACTCATTGTTCAAAATTTCTATTTTGGTATTAATCGCCTTTAAGGCAGAATCATATAAAAACATAATCGATTTCCATTGGTCAAGCTGATCATAGGTATTGGGGATATCCATAACACATCCCTCCTTTTCCTCTGTCGGTTCACTCTGTAATTCTACAGTTTGATACCTTTTAACAGGTCGCCCAGGCCAGTCGTCACCGCTCCGGATTCTTTATAATCAAAGACTTCTTCCGGCTGCGTTTCTTCCGCCTCAAGCACCTTCATGCTTAAACTGATTTTTCCATTGTTGATACCGATGATTTTCACGGTCACATTCTGGCCGGTTTTTAATACTACTCCCGGATGCTTGATCCGCTGTTTACTGATCTGGGAAATATGCAGCAGGCCGGTCAATCCGCCCTCCAGGTTCACAAAGGCACCGTAATCCTTCAGGGTGTCCACCACACCTTCCACGATCGCGCCAACCTTAACTGCGGCCATCTTCTCCGCCTTTAAAGCTTCTTCTCTTTCTTTCATGACAACCTTGCCTGACAATACCAGCTTCTTACTCTCCGGGTCTACGGTAATCGGCACCACCTCCAGGTATTGGCCAACCCATTCTTCCAGCTTCTCCACATAAGTTGTGGAAATCTGCGAAGCCGGAATAAAGCCCTGGATATCACCGATATAGGTTACCAGACCTGCTTTTACCGCTTCTTTTACTTTTACCTTGGTGACGGTCTTATCCAGCAGCATCTGCACCAGCTCGGCCCAGGCTTCCGCCTGCGGTCCTTCCTGCTCGGCATAGGTGTTGCGGCGCTCTTCAAACTCTTTATAGGAAGCTTCCAGTTCCTGCGCAAAATCGTCCATGGTCTCTCTTACTTCTACGTTCATTTCATAAATCTCCTTCTTAAATTAATGACATATACGATGACTTTACCACATTTTCAGCCTTTTTTCTATAGTTTTCTATGGAAAAATGTGATATACTGACTTAAAGTTCAGCCATACCAATATGTTGTAACCTGAACTATGTATAAAAGCCAGAAAGGATAAGCCATGTATGACATACTGGATCTGCATACCCACACGATTGCCAGCGGGCATGCTTACAATACCCTCTATGAGATGATTCACTCCGCTGCCGATAAGGGCCTTGAATTGCTAGGCATAACTGATCATGCTCCCGGCCTTCCCGGTGCCTGCCATGCCTTTCACTTTATCAACTTCAAAGTAATCCCCAGAGATCTTTTTGGGGTAAAAATACTGATGGGCTGTGAACTGAATATCATTGATTACCGCGGTAAGATCGATCTGGCCCCATATTTTCTGAAAAATCTGGATTATGCCATTGCCAGCATTCATGAACCCTGCTATAAAAGTGGGACTACCGCCGAGAACACGGCCGCATATTTAGGCGCCATGAAAAATCCGGCAGTCCGGATAATCGGACACCCGGATGACGGACGTTTCCCCATTGACTATGACACCCTGACAGCCGCAGCCAAAGAGCACCATGTCCTGCTGGAGGTGAATTCCAGTTCCCTTCATCCGCGGTGCAACCGGCAGAACACCCGGGAAAATTATATCACCATGCTGGAGTGCTGCCGCCATTATCAGACTCCTGTCATCATCGGCAGCGATGCCCATTGTGAGGTTGATGTGGGTAATCATGCCCAGGCCTGGGAATTACTGGAAGAAATCCATTTTCCATTAGAACTGGTAGTTAATTCTTCACTGCATGAGACCGCGGCTTTCATTCCCGCATTAAATCAGCCGTTCTATCTGGGAGGTGCCGGACATGATTAACTTTCTGAATCTCGAATATTTTTTAATTGCCGCTGAAGAGCTGAATTTTACCAAGGCCGCAAAGCGGTTATATATTTCCCAGCAGTCATTGAGCAACCATATCTCGAATATGGAGAAGGAGTTTGGGGTGGTTCTGTTTAACCGGAGCACACCGCTGACTTTAACCTATGCCGGCCGGACCTTAAAAACGCGGGCCCGGCAGATGCTGGATTTAAAAGATGAAACCTACCGCGAGCTAAATGACATCAAGGACTTTTCCACCGGCCAGCTGGTCATCGGTGTATCCCATACCCGGGGCCGGATTATCCTGCCGGAGATTCTGCCGCGCTACAAAGAGCGTTTCCCCAACATCGACCTGCTTCTGGTGGAAGGAAATTCCTCTCAATTGGACAATGAACTGCTTCACGGGGAAGTGGATCTGATTATCGGTATGCTGCCATTCAAAGTTGACGATGTCGAAACCGTCCCGATCTGTGAAGAAGATGTCCTGCTGGCGGTACCCGATGCCGTGCTGGAAAAAGAATATCCCGGACGCCTGCCGGAAATCAAGGCCCAGTTGTCCAACCATGTTGATATCTCGCTGTTGAAGAACTGCCCGTTCCTGCTGATTAATAAAGGAAACCGGGTTCGCACCATTGCCGATGATATCTTTGAAGAGGCTCATATGACCCCGAAGATCATCCTGGAGACGGAAAATATCGAAACCGTTCTGGCACTGGCCACCAAAGGGATGGGAATTACGTTCTATCCCCGGATGTTCATCTCCAGTCACGAAAGCTTCCGCCAGATGTTCCATGAAAAAAATCTGGAAAAGTCAGCCATCAGCTTCTACTCACTGGATTACGCCAAAGCCCACGGAGTCCTGGCAATTGGTTATCACAAAGGCCATTATATGTCGCAGGCGACCAAAGAATTCATTCGAATTGCCAAAGAGACTATCTGATTCACTTAGATAGTCTCTTCTTGACATTTTTCGCAAAATGTATTATTATATAAATAGTAATAATTACTATTTTATATGATGAACTTTGGAGGAACGCAGTATGAAAACATTGAAATATAGCCGTCAGCGGGAATCGATCAAAAACAGCCTGATGGCCCGGCGTGATCATCCTACTGCCGACATGCTGTATACCAGCATTCGCAAAGTATATCCCAATATCAGTCTGGGAACGGTATATCGGAATTTAAACCTGTTAGTGGATCTGGGTGAAATCCAAAAACTTTCCTGCGGTGACGGAAAGGACCGTTTCGACGCTGATAATACCCCTCACTACCATTTTGTCTGCCGTACTTGTGGTTCAGTTCTGGACCTTCCGATGGAAGCCTTTGACGAGCTGGAACAAAAGGCAGCGCAGTGCCTGGGCGGCCGGGTTGACAGTCATACCATATATTTTTATGGAGATTGTCCGTCCTGTCTGAAAACTGATGATACTGATGATTTTTCTTAAAAAGAGATTGACAAGAAAACGTTTGTATGATATCCTGATATCAGTAACAATTACTATTATTAAAAGGAGTGCATGATATGAAAAAATGGGTTTGTTCTGTATGTGGTTATGTTCATGAAGGAGATACTCCTCCGGAGTCCTGTCCGGTATGTAAGGTTCCGGCATCTAAATTTGAGGAGCAAAGCGGTGAGATGGTCTGGGCGGCCGAGCATGTAGTCGGTGTTGCACAGGGTGTTTCCGAAGATATTATCAAGGATTTAAGAGCTAACTTTGAAGGTGAGTGTTCCGAGGTTGGTATGTATCTGGCGATGGCCAGAGTTGCTCATCGGGAAGGTTATCCGGAAGTTGGTTTATACTATGAAAGAGCTGCCCTGGAAGAGGCTGAGCACGCTGCGAAGTTTGCGGAATTGCTAGGTGAATGCATTACCAACAGCACGAAGAAAAATCTGGAACTGCGGGTTGCTGCGGAGAATGGCGCTACTGCCGGTAAGGTTGATCTGGCGAAGCGGGCGAAGGCTGCTGACCTGGATGCGATTCATGATACGGTTCATGAGATGGCAAGGGATGAAGCGAGACATGGCCGGGCATTTGAGGGTCTGTTAAAAAGATATTTTGGTTAATCGATAATTGAATATCACGACAAAACCGGATGGAATAATAGAAATCGTGATATTTCATCCGATTTTTGTATTATTTCATAAGGGAAAATGATATAATAAGCTTATCTATATTTTAACTGTTTATACATTAAGGAGGGATTTTACATGTCAACATCAAAGTATGCAGGTACAAAAACGGAACAGAATTTATTGGAAGCATTTGCCGGCGAATCCATGGCTCGGAATAAATACACCTATTATGCTTCCGTCGCCAAAAAAGCCGGATATGAGCAAATGGCGGCACTATATCTGGAGACCGCCGAGCAGGAAAAAGAACATGCCAAGTTATGGTTCAAGGCATTGGCCGGCATCGGTACTCCGGAAGAGAATCTGGTCGCGGCTGCGGCCGGTGAACACGATGAATGGACGGAGATGTATCAGCGGATGGCCAAGGATGCCGAGGCTGACGGATTCTCGGAACTGGCTGAGAACTTCCGCAAGGTCGCTGAGGTTGAGGCGGCCCATGAGAAGCGGTATTTGAAGCTGTTGGAGCATCTGCGCAATGACGGTACTTTTAAGGGAGATGCACCGCTTGGATGGAAGTGCCGCAATTGCGGTTATATCCACGAAGGTGATGAGGCGCCAGAAGTGTGCCCGGCATGTGCCCACCCGAAGGCTCATTTTGAAAGAAAAGCAGAGAATTATTAAAAAATTACCGAGCACAAAAAAGAGTCCGAAGCATATTTTACACATGCTTCGGACTTTTATCTATTCTGGAATAATTCCCAGTTTTCGCAGCTTTTCATCAATATCCGGCTTCGTGATCACACCGTTTTCAATTTCTATCGCCCGCTTTTTTTCATAAGCAAGCTTTTTCTCAGTTCCTTCCACAATCTCATCAATCAAATATGGCGGAATCACCACTACACCATTATCATCGCCCACGATATAATCTCCGGGAATCACCGGAACTCCGGCACAACTGATTGGCATATTGATTTCACCCGGGCCATCTTTATCCCCTACTGCCGGAGTTGCACCTTTCGCAAATACAGGCATCCGCTTCTCCTTCAATTCGCCAATATCACGAATGTATCCATCAATGACAATACCGCCAATGCCCTTTTTAAATGCAGCCGACCCCATCAGGTCCCCCATCAGGCTGTAATTGGAGCACCCGCAAGTATCTACGACAATGATATCTCCCGGCTCCGCCAGTCCGATCGCCTTATGTAACATCAGATTATCCCCCGGACGCATCCGGACAGTAATTGCCGGGCCGGCAATCTTGATCCCTTCCACTACCGGCTTAACCTCCGGATTCATGGTATTAAACTTATTTAACCCATCACTGAGTGCCGGTGTGCCATACACCTTAAGCTTCTCAAAAATACCGCGATCCTTTGGCCGCTGAATATCATTGCCGATACAAAAGCCTATTTTACCGGAATAGTTTTTTTCCATGATATGCCCTTTCTTTTCATCTCAAACATAATAATGACAACGGCAACGGCAAGTCCGGCGGCATTAGCAATCAACGGTTTTGGCAAAAACAGCAGAACGCCGCAAGGGAATAACATCACTCTGGTTATGATGGACAGATTGGTTCCGCCCCATCCATTTAAGGACATTGCCACAATTCCGCAGCCAATCAGAGCCGTAACTAACGCAAACAATATTGCTCCGGTGCTGCCAATCATCAACAATTCATAGTTATAAGCAAACACAAAGGGAACAATAAATCCCGCCGCCGCCAGTTTCATAGCATCCAGCCCCGTTTCCCATATTCCCGATTCCGCAATTCCCGCCGCCGCAAAGGTTGATAGCGCCACTGGCGGCGTAATCGTCGAAAGTGCGCCAAAATAGAGGATAAACAGATGAGCAGCCATCGGTGTTACTCCCATCTTGACAATCGCCGGTGCAACCAGGACTGCCAGGACCATATAAGCCGCACTGGTCGGAAGCCCCATCCCCAGCAACAGACTGGTCAACATCGCCAGAATCAACGCAATCATTAAATTTCCATTGGCAAGTCCGGTAATGATACCACTGATTTTAAGTCCCAGCCCCGTCAGGTTGATAACATCCATGATCACTCCCGCCGTAATACATGCCGCCGCAATCGGAGCAATACCAGCTACCGCACTCTTAAAGGAATCGATTAATTTGGGCAGCGTCATGTTTACCCTGTTTTTAATAAAACCGACCGCCAACGTGGCAATGATTGCATAAAATGCTGACTTCTTGGCACTGTATCCATTCATCATTAAGGCAATTAATACCACCAACGGTGCAAAGAATAACCAACCCTCTTTTAGCACCTGAAAGAAGTTCTTAATCTGGCTGGCATCTGCCGCCGGTATATTTTCTTTCCGTGCTGTTAAATACACCGAAATGGACAAGGTAGCATAATATAAAATGGAAGGAATCAAAGCCGCCAGTGCAATCTTACTGTACTCAATTCCCGTCAGCTCACTCATCAGAAATGCAACCGCCCCCATAACCGGCGGCATGATCTGTCCACCGCTGGAAGCCACTGCCTCTACTGCACCTGCCATACTGGGACGGTATCCCACTTTTTTCATTAAGGGAATGGTAAATGTTCCCGTGGTTACAACATTGGCAGCACCGGAACCATTGATGGTTCCCATCAGCATACTGGAATAAACCGCTGCCTGCGCAGGACCGCCTCTGGCCTTACCGGCAATAGCAAACGACAAATCAACAAAGAATTCTCCTGCCCCAGTCAGTTCAAGCAGGGAACCAAACAGAACAAACAGGAAGATGAACTGTGCTGATACATAGAGCGTCTGACCATATAAACCACTGCTGACATTAGCATATAGATCCGTCATAATCCGCTGGAAAGAAAACTTTCCAACTTTCATGATGCCTGGTATATACCTGCCATACAACGCATATAAAATGAACAGTATCGAGATCGCAGGCAGAATCGGCCCTAAAACACGATAGGATACTATCAGTGCACAAGCAACTGCTGCAATTGATATCCACACTTCTATATTGGTATAAATACCCGCACTTTGTACTGCCTTAGCCTGCAGCACCATCACATATAAGGATACCCCCACTGATAATACCATCAGCGCGATATCAAGAATCACCCCACCCTTAAACTTAAGCGGTCTGGTCAGGATAATATAGCAGCTGACAAATGCCCAATGAGTTGCTGACTGAGCATAAGGTGTCAAAGTTCCAATCGACGCTGTATATAAATGAAACAACGACATTCCGATTGCAATTCCCACTACCAGTATATCCGTAATCTGTCTCCGCCTGTCTTTCTGTACCTTTTCTAATATTTCCGACATATTCCCCTCCTATCACTATCTGACCCCGATTTCCTGGTAATACTTCAATGCTCCCGGATGTAATTTTGACATCGTACCTGCTGCTGTCTCGGGGGTAATCTCTGAACAAACCACATGGGACTCCACATAGGTATCGGAATTCTCCAGCGCCTGCTTGACAAACTCATATACAATATCATCATCAATATCATTATTCACAAAAATTTCCGTCATGATTTTTAAGGTCTCAACATCTTCCTCCACGCCACTGTAGGTTCCTGCCGGAATCGTATATCGGGAATAAAAAGGATTGTCTGCAACCACCTTATCAAGAATCTCATCGCTAACAGTGACCATCCGAATATTACCGGTTGAGCAAGCATTGATCATGGCACTTGTTGGCACACCGCCGACAAAAAACGTTGCATCAATCTCACCATCCGTCAACGCTGACAGACCTTCATCAAACGCCAGATAATAAGGCGTAATATCTTTATCCGGATCAATTCCGTATTCTCGCAGAATGGCCCTGGACATCTCCACAATGGTGGTACTCGGTGGTCCCAGACAAACCTTTTTACCTTTTAGATCAGCATAGCTTTCAATTCCACTGCTCTTTAGCGCGCTCATCTGACCGGCAGACATGTACAGACTCATAACGGCAGAAATATTCTGTTCCTTTCCTTCATAGGTCCCGGTTCCGGTAGTTCCCCAATATACACCGTCAGCATTAGAAAAACCCATGTCCAGTTCACCGCTGTTGGTCAGATTAATATTCTCCACAGAGCCCTTTGTCGCCTGAACCGTAACTGTTAAAAAATCCGAATGATCGTTAATCGCCTGCGACATTGCGGCAGCAACTACATAATAAGTACCTGCGGTTCCTCCGGTCCCGATCGTGACATCGGCTTTGGCCTGTGGCTTGACCGCAGACCCGGCTGCCGTCCCAGATTGCCGATCTCCGGTTGAACCTGAACTGCCACAGCCGGAAAGGATTGCCGCACTCAAAACTATTGCCCCCAATGTTACATAAATAGTTCTCCTCTTCATCATCTTCTCTCTTTCTAAAATTAATATAGTTCTTCACCCACCACCGGAAAAAAGTTTGCAAAGCTTTCCGCGTATTTGTATGTATGATTCCCGGAGATTCTTCTTGCATGATTCCCCCGCATAAATGCCCGCTGGGTATAATATTCAATCAAATGCCCCTGCGCTTTAAAGCACTTCATTGCCGCAATCTTTTGTTCGTATACATCTGTAATATCGATAAAGCTGCCCGGAACATAATTGCTAAGTTCCGTCTGGTGCGGTTCAAAACCAAACAGCCGCATCTGCTTTGTCGTCTTTGTACCGTCCAGACGCACCCCATTGGAATTGCTCATCACGCTGCAGCGGAAGACAAAGTCATTGACCCGATTATGGTCCGGATTCAGCACATCATATTTATCATGGGTCAAAATAATATCCGGTTGTATCTCACGGATTTTCCGAACCATCCGTTCTTCCAGTTCCACAGTCAGCTCCATCGGATAATCCTGCAAATCCCA
>Ga0153924_1001205_pt1 | contig 13734 bp, 8 predicted proteins | sample TSNJ008MetaG_FD_104709 | JGI IMG/M metagenome (GOLD analysis project Ga0153924, IMG submission 104709) | Attine ant fungus gardens microbial communities from New Jersey, USA - TSNJ008 MetaG | ecosystem: Host-associated > Fungi > Mycelium > Unclassified | place: USA: New Jersey, Wharton State...
GAACAAAGATTCTGCTTCGCAGAATCGCCGTGCCACTTTCGGGCACGCAGTGCATCTTCCTATCCGAAAGTGTGCACATCCTCGCGGAGCGTTTTTATCTTATAGGAATCAATATCTTACTGGATACGAAATGTAGGACTTTCCTATAAGTAAATTAAAAGACTGATAACTGTACAATGATTATGATTTATCAAATGGGTTACACCAATTGATTTTACATAATATAAACTTGCCAAAATCATAGTGTCTATTCTTTATAAAGGTAGGCACTATGATTTATGTTATTTTTTCTTCTCTCTCAATGTAACTTTATTTCTGGCATTGCGTCTTCGTTCATCTTCAATTGCAGCATAGTGTTTTTTAGTTGTGTTAACATCTTTATGGCCAAGTACATCAGCAACCAGATAGATATCTCCGGTTTCACGATATAAATTTGTTCCATAAGTACTTCTCAATTTATGTGGTGTAATCTTTTTTAGACTGGTAACCAATTTAGAATATTTTTTTACCAGATTTTCTACACTTCGGACATTGATACGTTTTTTCTGTAAAGATAAAAATAGTGCATTCTCATGACCATCAACAGGGATAATGTGTTTGCGTTCCTCTATATAAGTCAGTAACGCTTCTTCAACCTCATCCCCAAAATAGATAATAACCTCATATCCGCCTTTTCGTCGTATCTTAATACCGGAATTCTTAAAATCCACATCATCAAGGTCCAGCCCCACACATTCCGACACACGAATACCAGTTCCAAGCAAAAGGGTTAGTAGTGCCAAGTCTCGATTTTTTGTCTTATTGTGAAAATTCTGCTGTGCTTTAGTAAGTTTATCACCATGCTCAACTTCATCCAACAAAATACTTACTTCGTCTACATCCAATCTAACAATTTCTTTATTATGGAGTTTAGGCATTTTAACAATAGCAGCAGGGTTATTTTTAATCATTTCATTTCTAAAGAAATAATTATAGAAGCTTCTAAGAGAAGCTAACTTACGCATAATCCCACGTTCATCATTAATATTTTCTTTATTGTCTTTTACATAATATTTTAGATATTCCATATATTCCTCAATATCCATGGGAGTGAGTTCATCTAAAATAGTAATTGGTATCTCCGGCATAGTTTTATTCTTGTAGATTGGGTTATGTTCAATTATATAAATAAAAAATATGCGGATATCATAGGCATATGCGATTCTTGTCCTAGATGAGGTAGTAGGTTCAATACCCCGAAAATACATCGCAGAAAACTCTGGAAGCTCCTTTAACAATTCACGTAATTTCACGTTATTTTCAATAATAATTTGATCATGATAATTTCTATTTGCCATTCTCGTATCCTTTCCTGGTTATTTAATGATGGAAGGCCATCCTTTAATATTTCCATTTAAAATTGCTGTAAACATTCGCTCTTTCACACCGTTATGTTCACTATTTAACTGATGTAACAGCTCTTTCGCATATTGTCGTTTAGTATAGCCATCAACAGGACATTTTCCTTTTGCAATAGGAAGCTCATATTGGTTTTGAAAACTAATGACTTTGGATTCATCCAAATACATCATTGGTCTGATAACTGTCAGATCCATCCTGTCTAAATATGTATAGGGAGAGAAGGAGTAGAAGCGTCCTTCAAACAATAAAGAAAGAAGCATCGTTTCGATAATGTCATCTTTATGGTGGGCATATGCAATTTTATTGCATCCTAATTTTTTTGCTTTTTCATTTAATGCACCTTTTCGCATTTTAGCGCATAAGGAACATGGATTTTTTTCCTTACGATCTGAAAAAATGATTTTCGATATTTCGGTTTCTACAATTGAATAATTAATGTTTAAGGTGTCACACAATTTAGCGATCTTATCCAAATCTTGGATTCCAAACCCCAGATCTACAGTGATTGCTTCAATTTCAAAAGAATTAGGATAGAAGCGCTTTAATCCATGTAAAGCATATAGCATAGTTAAACTATCTTTTCCTCCGGATATTCCTATAGCTATTTTATCTCCGGAAGCTATCATATTATAATCATCTATCGCTCTGCGTGTATAACTTAACAATTCTTGCAGTTTCATTATGGTAATCCTTTCGATTAGTATTTAACGAATAGTTATATTATCATATATTAATCTATTATAACATAGAGTTGACATAGTTATCAATCATGTAATATACTGTAAATAAATAATATTGATATTAGTAAATACAGGAGGTATATATGAATTTTTTTGACAAATTAGGTAATAAAATTACATCGACCAGTAAAGAGGTCTCTCAAAAAGCGAAAGACTTTGCTGAGACAACAAAACTTAACAGTTCAATAAATGCTGAGCAAAATAAGATCAATAGTTTATTTATTGATTTAGGCAAGAAATATTATGAATTAAAGAGTGATAACCCTGAAACGGAATATACAGAGATTATTGATCGTATCAACACAGCCAAACAAACAATTGTTAATTTAAATCAGCAGATAGATGCGATTAAAGCAGCAAATGCAGCTAAGACCTGTACTTTTTGCGGCGCAGTATTAAATGATGATGCTGTGTTCTGTGTAAAATGTGGTGCGAAGGCAGAAGTAAAGCCTGTACCACCGGAAGATGATTTTGTGGCTGATGTGGACATTGTTGTAGAACAATCTGTTAAAAAGACGTGTAAAGTATGTGGAATGACATTAGATAATAATGCAGTATTTTGTACGGGATGCGGGACTAAAGTAGAATAGATAAAATCGAGGGACTGTCGCAAAATTCAAACTGGCTATGTCTGGTATGCTCCCTTCTAAGTGACAAGTTTTTATTATTTCACTTGTCTACCTAGAAGGGAGCATACCATTTGTGACAGTCCCATTTATTTTATGATTATACACATGTAAAGAAATCTATTCGATCAAGTGATATACCTGTAAATACCCATCCGAATCGTGGCATCCATCTAAAACCAGAAACAGAACGTCTTCCTACTTGAATTGGAAATAGCCAGAAGTTTTGACCATTGTCAAGCCATACATAGGTAAATCGGCGAATACAATGCCTAATTGATTCAGGGTCAACTGCAAATATAGTCGCTCCGCCTCGTGCTGTCATAGGCCTGGCTGGTATAGTACTTGGTGGCGGAGTGGCAGGCGCTCCGGAAGTGTTGCTGGAACCTCTGTTATTTTCATTAAAGTTACCAAATGGTGGTTGGTATGGTGGTATCATGTTAACATCTCCTTATTTATTATAGATACCATATTATATGAAGTTTATTGTTAATAGAGCCTGTATATATAGTTAAGGAAATTATTTAGTACAAATAATAGCATTAGATGATTAAATTGATAAAGTGTAGTACATGGTGAAAATTTACCATTAACTTAACTAGTCAAACCGCAATCTGTCCGAAAAACATGCACTGGTGTCGAGTGACATGATAGTTCATTAATCATTATTAAACAAAACCAATAAATTCAATAAGAATCATAATTTTTCATTAAAGTCGTAAAATGACATAAAAATCATTATTGTCGTAGCTATGTATTACTTTCTTCTATTTGATATTGTTTTCTATAACGAAGCGGTGTCTGAGACATATATTTCATAAAATTTCTTTCAAAATGTGTTATTGTATCGTACCCAGAAAGTTCACTAACTGTTGTAATAGAACAGTTAGTTTTTTCTAGGTATTCAATAGATTTTTGAATTCGTTTCATATTTAAGTATTCGTTAATCGTGAAACCTGTACTGGCTTTGAATATTCTGCAAAGATAATATTTGGATATGTAAAATTTAGATGCTAATTCCTCAAGTGAAATCTGGCTCTCACAATGGTTTGAAATATATAAAGCAATATCCTCCACCTTTTCAAGTAGGGAATGGCTTTGTCTATATTTAGTTTTCATTTGAGAGTTTTGTTCTATATAACTGGCAGATGACATCTTTCTTATTATAAATATCAAAAGCTCTTTTGTCCTCATCTTAATTAGAGTTAAATATCCAGCTGACTTATTTTGAATCTCTTTATATATAAACTGAAATATACTTTCAATATATTTCTTTTCAGAAGCTTTTAATTGAATGATTCCGTATTGCTGTGTGAAAAAATCTTCTGCATTCATTTCTGCAAGCATAGATTGAAATGACTGCTGAATCTTCTTGTCAAGCAAAAGCAGAAGTCGGTCGTGAGATGCAGATTTTGTATTATTTTCACTACTTTCAGTAGTTTTATGGATTTTACCTGTAGCAATAAATACTAGCGTTCCACCAGTAATCTCGTAGATATGTTTTTCTATGAAATAGGATCGTCTACCCTCATATAAATAATATATTTCAAAGTCTGGATGAAAGTGGTGGCCACTCATAGTAAATGCACTATCACGTCTTACACGTTCTATACTAATTCCCCCAACAGTTTCTAATAAGATATTTTTCTCCATAGAGTATCTCCTTAATATGGTTCTGCTCAATTAAAAAAAACAAAACAATATATGTAGAATAATATAAAAAAGAGCAATTATAAACTAGATTATAATACTATATTGTATTATTATTGTAATATATAAAGTATATATGTGCAAGATTAATTTCTGCATAATTAGGAGGAGTATATGATTTACAAAACAAATAGCGTATCTGATATTAAAATAGCATATATTGGTGGTGGCTCAAAGGGATGGGCATGGGGTCTAATGGGTGATTTAGCTGATGAAAAAGAACTTTCTGGAATCATAAGATTATATGACATAGATGAAAGTGCTGCTAAATCTAATGAAATTATTGGCAATTGCTTAAATGAAGTGGATAAGGCTGTAGGGAAATGGAAATATGAATGTGCTCCAACTTTAGAAGAAGCACTAATTGGAACTGATTTTGTTATTATCTCGATATTACCAGGCACATTTAAAGAAATGGACTCTGATGTACATACACCTGAGAAATATGGCATCTATCAATCAGTTGGCGACACTGTAGGACCGGGGGGGGATATACGTGCACTTCGAACAATTCCAATGTATGTAACGATTGCCAAGGCAATTAAAAAGTACGCTCCCAATGCATGGGTAATTAATTATACCAATCCTATGACTTTGTGTGTAAGAACACTTTATAAAATATTTCCTAAAATAAAAGCTTTTGGATGCTGCCATGAGGTATTTGGCACACAGAATTTAATCAGTGCTGCTTTATCTGATATGGAAGGCATTCAGGATGTACCAAGAGAAGATATCAAGATAAATGTACTAGGGATTAATCATTTTACCTGGCTAGATAAGATTTCATATCAAGGCTCCGATTTGATGCCATTATATAAAGAATTTACTAATAAATACTATGAAAGTGGATATATACTTGATGAAAGCAGCCATTGGATCAATAATTCCTTTACATCTGCGAATCGAATTAAATTTGATTTATTCAGAAGATATGGAATAGTCGCTGCAGCTGGTGATCGACATCTTGCAGAATTTTGTCCAGGATCATGGTATCTGCAAAATCCCGATAAGGTTAAGGCATGGATGTTTGGATTGACTAACGTATCTTCAAGAGTTATTGATTTGAAAAAGCGCGAGGAGAGAAGCGAACGATTGAAAAATAAAGAAGAATTTTTAATAATCGGAAATTCAGGTGAAGAGGGAATCAGCATGATAAAAGCACTCTTAGGACTTGGTGATAAGATAACTAATGTTAATCTTCCTAATACTGGACAAATGCAAGATATCCCGTTCGATTGTGTAGTTGAAACAAATGCCATATTTCAAAAAGATAGTGTCACTCCAGTAGTAGCAGGAATACTGCCAAATCCCGTAAATGGCTTAGTATTACGTCATGTATATAACCAAGAAGCTATATTGGAAGCTGGGCTAACCTGCAATAAGGATTTGGCTTTTGCAGCATTTGCAAATGATCCACTTGTGACATGTACCTTAGATAATGCTGAATCCTTATTTAATGAAATGTTGTTTAATACAAAAGAATATCTTGCAGGTTGGGATATTTAAAATAAAGAACATAAGTTATTAATTTATGAAACATTGATTACATTCCAAAAATTAATATTATTATTTCAAACGTCCTTTAATTATTATCACTATCGACGTTATATCAACGGCATCTCATAATATAATTAATATAACTTATTTTAAAAGCAATATATGTATATAAAATAATAATATAGCAATAAAACATAAGATTATAATATTATATTGTATTATAATTATAAAATAAAGGAACATAATACATATGAAAGTTTCGTTATAAGATCTACCTAATCATGTATGGAAATACCATACTGTATTTTTACAAAGGAGGATATATTATGTTAAAAATCAATTCAAAAAAAGGATTAAATCGTTTATTATCAGTTGTATTAAGTTTTCTGCTGATAGTATCCCTAGTACCAGCAAGCATCTTTATTCAAGCTTCAGAAACAGCTATGCAAACGATAAGCTTTGCGCAGCTTGCATTGGGCTACAGTGACGTTGTGGGGAAGGTAGCTGTCCCGAAAGAAAATATTACACTAGTGGGCTATGCATATGCAGCGGATGGTTCGACTTCGTCGTATAATGTTGAAAACAGCCTTGGCAATATTTATTTCCAGGCTCCTAATGTTGCAATAGGTCATTCTTTTGAGTTTAATACCCCAATCAGTATTGATGTTGAAGACAACTATACTGGTGAGCTTCGTTTCAAGAGAAATACAAACCGAGGTACTTATGATGTAGAACTTATTTCGACATTAAACCGAAACAACATATACAAGATCGGTTCGATTGATGAAAGCGGTTCGGATTCGATGGCAAACAGGGCAATATCTGGTGATCCGATCTGTGTTCCGGCAGGTACCTACACTATTCGCTTTGTCTGCACTAAGGCAGGTACCCTAACGCTCTCAGAGTTATATCTAACCGGAGCGCCTGAACCAATGGAAGTGGCGCATGAGCCAGCTTACGGTGAGAAAGACGGTATTATTGTCATCAATGCTGCAGATGCGATTGAGAATAACTCTTATGCAATGCACGACAATACGACATCAAAGACTACGGGTATTAGTGGACTTAACTTCGCTTGGGAAGTGACTGAGACTTTTCAGGATGTCCAAATGGGTATCGAGCATAAGGGTATCCAGTTGTTACCTATCAGAAATTCGAGCGAATACGATTCGGCAATTTCAAATAATTGGTTGTGGTCTAACGCAAGTGATGCAGCCGATGCTCCGAGATTGTCATACAAGGTATCCGTTGAGAAAGCAGGAGACTATTACTTTAGCTTCTATTCCAATTCTCCCAATGATGGTGCAGACAGTTTTCATATCAGTGTGAATGGTGAATATCAGTTTAGAAGCATGGATCAAATGAGCGGTGGCAGCGATGCAAATCACGCAATGGTAGGTGCATGTTGGTTCTACTGTGACCGTGCAACGCTCCCTTTAAAGGCGGGCGTAAACACCATCACCATATCGGGTCGCGAATCGGGTGTGCTGTTACGGCAGATTATGTTGACAAAAAACAAGCCAATGGAGGCATCATATCTATACCATTCAAGTCAGAAGAATTCAGAGTGGCTAAAGGAAAGTGATATCGTTACCGGACGTATTACCCTTACTAATCTTGCCGATGTTGACCTAGGGTACGCTGGCCAGAAGATCATTCCAATCAGTGCGTTGGCGAGCAACGGTGAAGATGTTACATTGAATGTCACCTCAAGCATGGATGCTGTAACAGTCTCAGCGATTGAGAATGGTCAGTTTACCATCAATGCACAGAAGAGCGGTTATTCAACTATTACAGTCACTGCGACGGCGAATAACTGTACGACTGTGACTGAGACCTTCTTTGTCAACGTTGCAAGTCGCCGTTCTGGTGTGGCAGATACAGGCGCTCCCCAGAATCTGATTGTTGCTCCAGCTAGTGAAACGCAAGACAGCATCGCAATCGTATGGGATAAGCCAGAAGATTATTATGATGTTACTGGCTATAATGTGTACATGGGCGGGCAGAAGGTTGCCACAAAGGCTCATAACAAGACTTACTACACGGCAATGGGACTCGAAGCGGATAGGGAGTATGCGTTCTGCGTAGAGGCTGTCTACAGTGATGGCAAAATAGCATCATCAGAGACGATGTATGCAGCCACTGATCCGCAGGGTGCTGTAATCGATATCACGGCAGAGCCTTATGGCGCTATAGGCAACGGCGTGGCCATGAATACTGAGAAGATCCAAAAGGCTATCGCTGACTGTCCAAAGGGTGGTACGGTGCTGGTTCCTGCGGGTGGTGTATTCTTGACTGGAGCACTGGATCTAAAGAGTCATATGACGCTGAAGGTGGAAGGCGAGCTGAAAGGTTCTGCCAATCCCAATGATTATCTTTATCCTGACGTTCCATGGGACGACGACGATTTTGGCCAGCGCATCTTAACACGTTACGAAGGTTGGGAGCTGTTGTGCCATCGTAGCCTACTTAACGCAGGTCAGCTGAACTGGCGAAATCGTGAGGAGGTCACATGTGAAGATTTGACTATCAGTGGCAGTGGTAAGATTACCGGTGGCGGTACTGCGCTTAGAGATGCAACAATCGAATTTGCGAGTAGAAACGGTTGGGTCGTTGGCACCACAAACATATATGAAAGAACACGTGGCCGCCTTATCAGCATGATTCAATGTAAGAGTGTCAACCTGACTGGTGTACATATTTCTGAATCACCATGCTGGACGGTTCATATGATATATAGCGATACCATAACAACCCATAGTGTAGAGATTTATTCAAAGGTTCTTAATGGTGATGGCTGGGATCCAGATTCCTCAAGAAATCTGATGCTCTTCGACAGTAAGATCGAAACCGGCGATGACTGCGTAGCAATCAAATCAGGTAAGAATCCTGAAGGCAACAGAGTCAATATACCTACCGAGAATGTCAAGATTTTTGACATTGAGTGTGGTGGCCGTGGTCATGGTCTTGCAATGGGCAGTGAGATTTCTGGCGGCATCAATAATATCAGCATCCGCGACTGCGTGGTTCGGAATACGATTTACGGGCTACAGTTGAAGGGAAGTGAAAAGCGTGGAGGTGGTATCACAAACCTTAACATACAGGACTGTACTTTTAATCTACTGTTAATCAAAAGTAATGTAAGTTACAACGCAGATGGTGATTCTGCTGCTGACGTGCCATTGTTTAACAACTTGAGTTTCAGAAATGTTATTATTGAAGGTACCAATATAGATGACTACTCCGTAAGCAACTATGATAATGTAGGTGCGATTGAGATAGCTGGCTTCAATAAGACAAATTGCCATAACCATTTTGTTAATAACGTCCTCTTCAAGGATGTGACACTTGGTACGGAGAAAAACCCTCTTGCAAGGGTTATCATGGAGTACTGTGACGGCATTACTTTTGAAAACGTTAAGAAATATGATGGGACAAATCCGGATTATATCATGAACAATGTCAACAAAAATATCTTAGTCGAAGAGGATACTATACCAAAGTTCACCAGTTCAATTGAAGCGGAAAACATGGGCAAGATTGGTGATACAGGCACTGGCTATAACTTTATGGCATCCAATGCGGCATCTGGCGGATTCTGTCAGTATGTTCGTTTAGGTGATTCTGGCACATTAGCTGCACAGTATGATGGTCCCGATGGATTTGCATCTTTCAATGTTGATTACATTGACCAAGCTGGTGGAAGTGCAACATACAAGTTCTATATTAACGATACCTTTGTCAGCGAATGGAATGCCAGCGCAGATACTGGAGCAGGTATGACCAAAACAATTAACAATGTTATTCTGCAGAAGGGTGATATCATTAAAATCGTTGGTAACATCGACGGTTCCGACAAAGCTCAGCTCGATAAGCTGTCCATCTCATCCATAGAGAGTTCTGACGTGATGATCTCTGATGTTGAGACAGATGAACACGGATCACTTACGGCGGTCAGTATTATGTCACGAAACCAACTTTCAGCTGCTGGGAAGGTAGTGGCAAAGGTATATAATAAGGATGACAAGAACGGTGAAGTTATCAGAACAGTAGAGGAGATACTGCAGTGGATTGGCAACAGTCAGATAGTTACATTCTCCGAGAGCGTTACTGTAGCAGTAGGGCAGTATTATGTAATTCATATTCAAGATGGAGCGGGTAACGATCTTTGTAAACCTTACATCATGCCTCAGTATATTAGTACAGATATTACAATGATAGAAGACGAAGTTATCCTGAATGCCCCTAAGAGAGCCGATGATTCGATTAAGGTTGCAATTGGTGCCACGGTTGCGAAAGTAATCAATAATACTAATGCAAAATTGGGTGGTACGCAAACCTATACGTTCTACGTCACGGAAGAAGATGCTAATAACAACATTAATGCATTAGCGAATACCGATATTTTGTGGAACGGTTATTATATGAAGATCATTGCCGAGGATGGTGAAACGACAGCACTGTATTTGATTGAGGTTAAGCAGACAATCAACTTTGCACAGCTTGCAGTGGGCTATAGTGATGTTGCACTTGGGAAGGTAGCTGTTCCGAAAGAAAATATCACGCTCGTAGGCTATCCATACGCAGCGAATGGTTCAATTTCCTCGTATAATGTTGAGAACAGCCTTGGGACCAACATTTATTTCCAGGCACCTAATGTGGCAATAGGTCAGTCTTTCGAATTTAATACTCCAATCACTATCGGTGCAGGAGGAAACTATATTGGTGAGCTTCGTTACAAACGAAACACAAACCGTGGTACCTTTGATATAGAATTAGTGTCTACATCGAATCGGAACAACGTATACAAGATTGGCTCAATTGATGAAAATGGCGTTGATTCGATGGCGAACATGATATTTACTGTTAATCCAGTCGAGATTCTGGCAGGTACCTATACAATCCGTTTCGTTTGCACAAGAGCTGGAACACTAACTGCTTCGGAGCTATACCTGACCGGTGTGGCTGGTGAAGTGATTAAGGTTGAGTACTCCAATACGGTGAATTTACAGAAATTATATAATGAGTATAAGAATATAAAGAACAGTGTTGCAGACCCATATACGGATGAATCTTGGAATGCATTTGTAAAAGCTATGGCTTCAGCAAAAGTATTTTTGGATGACAAACCGCTTAAGTCAGAACAGGCTAAGGTCGATGCGGCATATAGAAAATTAGCTGATGCTTATAAGAATTTGAAGAAACCAGTTAAAGTATCTGGTATTTCTATTAGTCATAGATCAGCATCATTAGTTAAAGGAAAAACATTGACATTAAAGGGGACAATTTCACCTTCAAATGCATTTAATAAAGGCGTTACGTGGACATCAAGCAATGACTTAGTGGCATCTGTTAACACAAATGGAAAAGTTACTGCAAAGAAAGCAGGGACAGCAACAATTACAGTGAAAGCAAAGGATGGCTCTAATAAATATAACAAATGTGTAATCACAGTATACGCAAAAGCTACTAAAGTTACAGTGAAGGCTGCAGGATATACATTAAAGAATAGTACGATATACCTTGTAAAAGGAAAGAGTGTTAAACTTGTCTCCACAGTTTCACCTTCTAAAGCTCAAAAAGGTGTGACATACAAGTCAAATACCAAATCTATAGCCAAGGTAAGCAGTGTAGGTAATGTAAAGGCCCAAAAAGCAGGAAGTGCTATAGTAACAATTACTTCTAAAGATGGAATTAAGAAAAAAAATATAAAAATAGTCGTTGTAAACAAAGCACAAAAGAATACAAGACTTAAAGTTTCAAAGAAAAATATTTCACTTGCTAAAAAAGGTATAAAGGCTACAATATCAGCAACTGTTTTAAAGAACACAACTGAAAAAGTAACTTTTAAATCTAATAACAATAAAATAGCGAAAGTAAATAGTTATGGAGTTATTACAGCTGTGAAAAAAGGAAAAACAACAATTACAGTAAAATGTGGGAAAAAGGTTGTAACAGTAAAAGTAACAGTAAAAAGGTAAGTGAAATGTTTTGTAAGATAAGCGCTAAGTAAGAACTTAATATTACAGTAAAAGAGGCTGCATTGCAGCCTCTTTACAGGTGATGGATTTCGCTCCGGATTATTCAATATATGTAGATTGCAAAAGGTCGGTAGCGATATAACTATTCGATAAAGTTGTCTTTTGCGAATAGTTTCTTTTTCATTATCATATCTTCTTTATAAATCTCCACTATCAGAAATCTGACCATTTTATCCCTAATCGGTTATTTATTCTTTCAAAGACTATTTCGACAGGTTTATAACAGCTTGTTCGATTCACGATAAACCAAATCAATTCTGCTATAAATATACCAGCTATCAAATCCACAATATAATGTTGTTTGATTACTTGTGTAGATATACAGATCAATAAAGCAAAAATCAGTGAAAAAGTTCGATATAATTTAGAAAATACCCTCTGACCTCTTACAGCAATATAGCAGAGCCAGCTCACCATACAATGCAGAGAAGGAAATAGATTGACAGGGTCGTCCAATTGATAGACTAAGTTTAGTACCCAGCCGGTGAATGAATGGGTTTCTACTTCCGGCCGTTCTATTGTTGTAGGTATCGCAATAAATATAATAGTTGCTATGGTATTACATATGATTAATGTGGTTAATACCTTATAAAAATGCTCTTTTGAAACGTTGCCGCAAATTATTTCATTAATTATCCAGAATGCATAACATCCTAAATAGATATATACAAATATAGGGATTAACGGGATTTTACGATCAAAATCTAATGTAAAATCAAACTTATTGCGTTCTCTAATAAATATTTGCGTAATAAAATAACCAAAACATTGGTATAAAAATACAACACCATAAGGTAGCACGGCCGCCGCCGGAATCCACTTTTTAATAAATGCTTTGATTGCCGTCATAGTTTTTTGCCTATTTTTTCACCCATTTTTATGATTGTTTCATAGCCATCTTTTGTATTATCAAACAGGTCTTGATCTAATACTACTTTATTAGGCTGAAATAATAATACAATGGTTGAACCGCCAAATTCAAACATCCCTTTTTCAAAACCTTTATGCATGTATCCGGCACCCATATGATTATTAATTCTGCCAACCATCAATGCTCCTACTTCTATTTGAGCAACCGTGCCAAAATGATCAGTTTTTAATAAAGTATATTCTCTGGAATTTTCTTTATAAATATTAATATGATCTAATACAATCGGATTTACTGTATGCAAAACACCCGGAATAAAATAATTGTCGCTCTTTTTTCCGTTATCAATATAACAATATCGATGATAATTATCTACTGTTAATCTGATAATCACGCAGTATCCACCCATATAGTACCTAGCCAGACGCTTGCTTTTTAACAGACTGGATATACTATATTTAGAATCTTTAATTGAGAAGATAGAATTTGAATCAATGGGGTATGCACTAATTTTGCCGTCGCTCGGACTGATTACATGATTCAGATTTAAATCTATCGGCCGCTTTATATGCTTAATCCGTCTTGTGAAGAATTCATTATAGGAATGATATTCTGTGTTGACATAGTCATTCTTATCAATATTATTTTTTATAATAAAGGGTTTTATTATAAAAGAAGACGCTCTAGAGTCCATAAATAAACCTATAGCTTTAGAAACAATAGGTCTTGTAATAAGTTGTAATAAAGCTCGTCCAAGTGAACTTCCATACAATTTTTCGAGAAAATTATCTTGTGATGTGGTATCGTTTTGTTCAATTCCGTTTCTATCTCTATATTTCATCATTACGTAC
>Ga0153924_1001208_pt1 | contig 13691 bp, 9 predicted proteins | sample TSNJ008MetaG_FD_104709 | JGI IMG/M metagenome (GOLD analysis project Ga0153924, IMG submission 104709) | Attine ant fungus gardens microbial communities from New Jersey, USA - TSNJ008 MetaG | ecosystem: Host-associated > Fungi > Mycelium > Unclassified | place: USA: New Jersey, Wharton State...
ATTTTGAAATGCAGAAATTGAATGAATTGTTGCGTGTTCCATTCGATTTTTGTGCACCTACTGTGAAGGTGGAAGTAGAAGGTGTCCCATGCGTTGATTCAGAAGGTAGAGAGAACCATGTTATTTTGATGCACATTGAACCTAGTGTGGAAGTTCACGCAACTCAGGCAGACGAAGTGTATATGCGTGTAGGAGATAAGTCAAAGAAACTGACCTTCGAAGAGCGCACACAGCTTATGTATGATAAGGGAGAAAGGTTTTTTGAAGACAAGCCAGTTCCAGATGCAGACATTGAAGATATTGATATGGAATTTGTAGAAGCATATATAGAAAAGATTGGATATTCCAAGACAACTATGGAATATCTTAAGGAGAATAAAGGATTCTTGAAAGAGAAAAAAGGAAATATGCAGGTTAGCTCAGCTGCAATTTTACTATTTGGAAAGAATCCACAACTTTTTTTTCCAAGAGCCAGAGTGCGCTTTATCCGATATGAAGGAACAGAGGAAAAATTCGGTGCGGAGATGAATGTTATTAAAGATGTAATCTTTGAAGGAAATATTTTAAAAATGATTAATAATTCCATAGCATACCTCGATACTCAGATTAAGGAGAAAACATATTTGGGAAAAGACGGGAAATTTGTAACAGAAGAAGAATATCCAAAGTTTGTACGACAAGAAATTGTGGTTAATGCGGTTACACATCGAGATTACAGTATTCGTGGAACAGACATACAAATAAAACTCTTTGATAATCGCATTGTGGTTGAAAGTCCGGGAAAGCTACCGGGACTTGTAAGAGCAGATAATATAAGACATACACATTTTTCAAGAAATCCCAAGATTGCAGAATTTTTAAAAACATACAGTTTTGTTAAAGAGTATGGTGAAGGTGTTGATCGTATGTGTAAGGAACTGGAAGCAGTAGGACTTCAGGCACCAGAATATTATAGTAATGCATTTATGCTACAGGTAATTATTCGTAATGCATATACTAAAAGATCGGAGATTGACGCACAAAATCCGGAGATTGGTAATGAAAAACCAGAGATTGAAAAAATAAAGCTGTCTTTTGATGTTATAAAGTCGGAGATTGAAAAACATAAATATAATGAACCTACAGTTAATAATATTTTGAAAATATATGATGAAATTGATACAAACCAGATATTTGGAGCATCTGATGTTAAGAGGATTCTGGATTGTTCGTCATCAACATCTTCAGAAATAATGTCTAAATTGAGAGAAATGGGCGTTGTAAAAGAAATTAAGGGAAAGGGTAAAGGCAAGAGTCGATTTACTTATAAGCAAGAGTGGATATAAAGCTGTTAGCATCGGAAAATACAAGGGGTGGAATAAATGCTTAGAATCAGACGAAAAATAAGCGAATAAGGATACAGGAGTACACATATGTGAACTGAAATAAGTGGAGTTACGCTATCCGCTAGAAGTATTGATCAGGGAACCGGAGGACAAGGTTATGGCAGGAAAATTATATCTGTGTGCAACACCGATCGGCAATCTGGAGGATATCACGCTGCGGGTGCTGAATACGCTCAAAGAGGTGGATCTGATTGCGGCGGAGGATACCAGACACAGTATTAAGCTGTTGAATCATTTTGATATTAAGACACCGATGACCAGTTATCATGAGTTTAATAAATATGATAAGGCAAAATATCTGGTCGGGCAGCTGCAGGCCGGGATGGATATTGCGTTGGTGACGGATGCGGGGACACCGGGGATTTCTGATCCGGGGGAGGAACTGGTGAAACAGTGTTATGAAGCCGGGATGGCGGTGACTTCTCTGCCGGGAGCGGCGGCGTGCATTACGGCGCTTACTTTGTCGGGGCTTTCGACCAGAAGGTTTTGTTTCGAGGCTTTTTTGCCGGCGGATAAAAAGGAGCGACAGTGGATTATAGAGGAGTTGAAGCGAGAAACCAGAACGGTGATCATTTATGAAGCACCCCATCATCTGGTGCAGACATTACGGGAACTTTCGGAAAGCCTGGGCAGTGAGCGGCGAATCACGATTTGCCGGGAGCTGACGAAAAGATATGAGGAGGTTTTTCAGACTACGTTTGCAGCGGCGCTGATCCATTATAAGACGACGGAACCCAAAGGGGAATGCGTAATTGTTATTGAGGGACGCAGCATTGCCCAGTTGCAGGAAGAACAGCAGAAGTCCTGGGCAGAGATGAGTATTGATAAGCATATGGAAATTTATCTGACTCAGGGGGTGGACAGGAAGGACGCAATGAAACTGGTGGCGAAGGACCGGGGAATCTCTAAGCGGGATGTGTATCAGTATCTGATTGATGGGTGAGACATGCCCTGCCGGCGAAAATATCGGTTTTCTGCCGGCAGGGTATTTTTTTACGAATAAAATACAGGGAGCGTAAATTAATACCTTATAATTGGTGGTGATTTTTATTATAATTTTGCTATAGACGGATATGGAAGATGATACATTCAGGGAGGATGAACATGGTAAAGATTTTTCTTGTTGAAGATGAGAAGATTGTACGGGAAGGCATTAAAAATGGGATACCATGGGAACAATACGGATTTGAATTTGCCGGCGAGGCTTCCGATGGGGAATTGGCATTTCCGCTGATCATGCAGAGCCGGCCGGATATTCTGCTGACGGATATCAGGATGCCTTTTATGGATGGGCTGGAGCTGGCAGAAATGGTGAAAAAGGAGCTGCCGGAGATTCGGATCATGTTTTTCAGTGGGTATGATGATTTTGAGTATGCTAAAAGGGCGATTCAGCTTGGGGCGGCGGATTATCTGTTAAAGCCGGTGAACAGCAATCAGCTTTTAGAGGCGTTGGAACGGATGAGTGAGAGTATCATGCAGGAACGAAGTGAGAAGGCTTATAAGGAAGAGTTCTTAAAGCAGCAGGGGGACCGGCTGTTTGATCAGATTGTGTCCGGAACGGTGGGATTACAGGAGCTTTTGGCAAAAGGGCATGAATATCATCTGAAACTAAGTGCACCAAGGTATAATCTGATTCTGTTTCAGGTACGGATTAAAGAGGCGGAAGATGCGCAGGAGCAGTATTCCGATGAAGTGGTGGCCTTTGAACAGGCGTTGAAGGAGGAATTGGAGCAGTACGCGTATATTGCATTTTTTAACCGGAATACCGAAGGATATGCCTGTTTGATTACCGGGGTAAATGAAACGCAGCTGAAGGAACGGGTGAAAATCTGTACGGAGCTGCTGGTTCGTCTGGTGAGCGGGTATCATTATCTGGGATATTTTGGCGGGATCGGTACGTCGGTGTGCCGTTTAAGTGAGATGAAAAGCTGCTTTCAAGCGGCCAGCAAAGCATATGCTTACCGTTATATCATGGAATATAATCAGATTCTGACGGAAGCAGAGGCGTTGGCTTTTTATAAGAAACCGGATCGTATCAACTTACAGGAAATGGATGTGACGAAGATAAACCGTGATATTTTTCTTAACTTTCTGAAGAATGGATCGGAAGGGGACGCCCGGTATTTTGTGGAGGAGTATTTGGAAAGCTGCAAGGCGAATTTTGAGTCTTTGTTGTTTCGCCAGTATATTCTGATGGATGTTTATCTGGCGGTTACCGGTTTTGTGACCCAGCTGGGGCTGGTGCCGGGGCAGCTGGTGAAAGAATTTGGTGATGCGGCCCAAATGCAGCCGGCGATGAGTACGCTGGATTTGTCGGTAAAATATGTGACAGACCTGTTGGTTAAGGCAATTCGGCTGCGGAATACATTTTCCCAGAAGAAATACCGGCTGGTACTTATGAAAGCTCGGGAATATATTGGAAATCATTATCAGGACGAGGAGATTTCTTTGAATACGGCAGCTTCCAGTGTTAATATGAGTCCTAATCACTTCAGTACTATTTTTAGCCAGGAGATGGGGATTACTTTTGTGGAATATCTGACGAAGGTGCGAATGGAGGCGGCGAAGGAGCTTTTGCGGAAGACGGATCTGCGGACATCGGAGATTGGCTATCAGGTGGGGTATAAGGATCCTCATTATTTCAGCTACCTGTTTAAGAAGACGCAGGGAATTACACCAAAGATATTCCGGTCGGGAGGGAAGCATGGGGCAGAAGCGTGATTCGATTAAGAAGCGGATTCAATATATGCAGGCAGTGGTATTTATCCCGATTATTATTATGATTGGGATATTGCTGTATATGCTGGTCTGGCAGAATGGGCAGTATCGGCAGAGTATTCGCAATCTGACGCTGGCAACAGAGTTTAACTTTGATTTTAAGGCAAATATTGATTATAAAATGTACCGAATCGTAATTGGCGCCGATACATTTGATTCACTCAGCCCGTATGAGGATCTGGACCGGTCCCGGCAGCTGTTTGTCCAGCTGCGGGATTCGACTACCCAGGAGACTGGCAGAAAAGGGCTGGATGGGATTCTGCGGTTGATCGGCATTCTGGAAAAACGGATCCGGGATATTGAAAACAGCAGTATTATCGGGGATTATGACCGAAATCAGCGGCGGCTGGATCTGGATATCTATATCATCAGTGATTTGATTGAAGAGTCTATGTCGGAGTATATCTATCAGGAGACGAAAACGCTGGAAGGGGTCCGGCAGAAGCTGAATCATCAGAATATTCAGTTGGTGATTCTGGTGGTGATTTTGTCAGCATTTATCATTGTCTTTATGATGGTGTCCTTTTCTGCTTTTGCCAAGCAGATTACCAATCCGATTGAGGAGCTTTGTGCGTATACCATGGAGCTGGCCGGCGGCAAGCTGGAGGCGAATGCGCCGAAAAGCAGTCTGGCGGAAGTGCAGATGCTGAGTGATCAGTATGATCAGATGGTGGTTCGCATCGGGCAGCTGATCGATCATATCCGGGAGGAGCAGGAGCAGAAGCGGGCGACGGAGTTAAAGCTGCTGCAGGCTCAGATTAATCCGCATTTTCTGTATAATACACTGGATACCATTGTCTGGCTGGCGGAAGGGAAGCGGCATCAGGATGTGGTGAATATGATTACGGCATTGTCTTCTTTTTTACGAATCGGGCTTAATAAAGGGCGGGATTTTATTGCTATTAAGGAAGAGGCGGAACATGTGGACAGTTACCTGCAGATTCAGCATTTCCGTTATGAGGATATTTTGGATTATGAAATTGATATTGATTCGGAAATCCGGGATTGCCGGACGCTGAAACTGACGTTGCAGCCGATTGTGGAGAATGCGTTGTATCATGGTATTAAGAACCGGCGGGAAAAAGGGTTTTTGCAGATTCTTGGCTGGCGGGAGGACGATACGATTCTGCTTCAGGTGAAGGACAATGGCATCGGTATAAAGGCGGATGTGCTGGCCCGGATGCAGCAGCTGGTACAGGCCGGCGAAACGGAGGCGGAAAAAGCCGATCCAAACCGGCGGGAAGGCTTTGGCATCGCCAATGTAGCGGAGCGGATCCGTTTGAATTTTGGTGCGGAGTATGGTCTTCAGATTGAAAGTGAGTATGGTGTGGGAACCGTGGTAACGGTTCGTCTGCCGGTAAATAATTAACTTTTTCCAAAAATAATCAACCCTGGAAAAAAATGGGTGGAAAAACCGTAAGAAATTCACCTCTTTCCCAAAGATACTTAATTGAGAATCGGACGGTAATTCTTTATGATAGATATAAGTAACTATACTATATTAAATTTGGAGGATACAATATGAAGAAAAAGTTGATTGGCTTGATGGCTATGACGGCATTGCTGACATCAGCAGTTTTAACCGGCTGCGGCAGTTCACAGACACCGGCAACGACAGCAGCACCGGCAACTACGGCAGCACCGGCCGCCACTGAGGCAAAGACCGATGCGGCACCGGCAACGACAGCAGCACCAGCCGCCGGCGAGAATATTGTGGTGGGATTCTCACAGGTAGGTGCGGAATCGGATTGGCGTACGGCCAATACCGGATCGATGAAATCCACCTTCACGGAAGCGAATGGTTATACCTTGATTTTTGATGATGCACAGCAGAAACAGGAGAATCAGTTAAAGGCTGTTCGTAACTTCATTCAGCAGGATGTAGATTATATTGTGATCGCACCGGTTACGGAAACTGGTTGGGATACGGTTTTACAGGAAGCAAAGGATGCCGGTATTCCGGTTGTTATTGTTGACCGGATGATCGATGTTTCGGATGACAGCTTATATACGGCATGGGTCGGCTCGAACTTCCTGCAGGAAGGATATGATGCGGTGGCATGGCTGGAGGAGTATCTGGCAGCGAACAACCGCGGGGATGAGCAGATCAACATCGTAACCTTACAGGGAACCATCGGTTCTTCAGCTCAAATCGGACGGACCAATGGTGTAGAAGAGAAGATGGCGGCTCATGGGAACTGGACGATGCTGGCCAGACAAACTGGTGAGTTTACCCAGGCGAAGGGTCAGGAGGTTATGGAATCCTTCTTAAAGACCTATGATGATATTGATGTAGTAATTGCTGAAAATGATAATATGGCCTTTGGTGCTATCGATGCAGTCAAGGCCGCCGGCAAGACCTGCGGACCGGACGGTGATGTGATTATTATCTTCTTTGACGCAGTGGCAGCAGCATTTGATTCCATGATTGCCGGTGATATGAACGTATCGGTAGAGTGTAATCCCCTTCATGGACCGCGGGTAGCTGAGATTATCCAGAAGCTGGAAAAGGGCGAGCCTGTTGATAAGATTGCTTATGTAGAAGAGGGCGTGTACCCGGCGGATACAGCAGCAAAAATCAAACCGGAACGTGCTTATTAATGCAGTCAGCAGTTGGCCGCCGATAAGCTGGAGACAGAATAAATAGGTGTTGAGAAACGGAGGATCTGCGGATCCTCCCATCTCCACCTTTTTTTATTAAAAGAAGGAAGGCAAAGTATGCAAAAAGAAGTCGTTTTGAGTATGCGTAACATATCAAAGACCTTCCCGGGGGTGCGGGCTCTGGATCATGTGGATTTTACGCTGAGACAGGGAGAGATTCATGCGCTGATGGGGGAAAATGGAGCCGGAAAATCCACCTTGATCAAAGTGCTGACCGGCGTCGAGGAATTTGAGTCCGGTGAAATCCGGATTGCCGGAGCAGAAGGGGCAATTATCAATCATTCGCCGCAGGAAGCCGGGGAGCATGGAATCAGTACCGTTTATCAGGAAGTGAACCTTTGTCCCAATCTGTCGGTGGCGGAGAATCTGTTCATTGGCCGGGAACCGAAAAGGGCAGGGATGATTGACTGGAAGACGATGAATCAAAAGGCCAGGGATTTGCTTGACAGTCTGGATATTCAGATTGATGTGGCCATGGCCGTGGAAAATTATTCGATTGCCTTACAGCAGATGATTGCCATTGCCCGGGCGGTGGATATGTCGGCGAAGGTGTTGATTCTGGATGAACCTACTTCTTCGCTGGATGAGAATGAAGTGGGAAAATTATTCGGGCTGATGGGGCGGCTGCGGGCGGAAGGGGTGGGGATCATCTTTGTCACCCATTTCCTGGAGCAGGTGTATGCGGTCTGTGACCGGATTACCGTACTGCGCAACGGAGCGCTGGTCGGTGAATATGAAATAGAGAAATTGCCGCGGGTGCAATTGGTGGCCAAGATGATGGGTAAGGATTTTGATGACCTGGAGGCGATTAAAAAAACTGGCGAGAGCCGGGAGCAGACCGGAGAAGTGGTAATCGATGCCCGTGGAATCGGACATCAGGGAACGATCAAGCCGTTTGATCTGGAAGTCCGCAAGGGAGAGGTGATCGGCCTGACGGGTCTGTTGGGGTCCGGACGGTCGGAGCTGGCCAGAAGCCTGTATGGTGCGGATAAGGCAGACAGTGGTGAATTGAAGGTGAATGGCAAGGCGGTAAGTGTTAACAGCCCGTTGGATGCAATGATGGCCGGGATGGCTTATCTGCCGGAAAACCGTAAGGAAGAAGGCATTATTAATGATTTGTCGGTGCGGGAGAATCTGATTCTGGCGTTGCAGGCGAAGAAGGGGATGTTCCATCTGCTGAGCCGGAAGGAGCAGGAGGAATTTACCGATAAGTATATTCAGCTGCTGCAGATCAAGACGGCTGATCGGGAGACGCCGATTCGCCAGTTAAGCGGCGGTAATCAGCAGAAGGTGATTTTAGGGCGCTGGCTGCTGACGCAGCCGGATTTTCTGATTCTGGATGAACCGACCAGAGGAATTGACGTGGGTACCAAGACGGAGATTCAGAAGCTGGTGGTGAAGCTGGCAGGTGAGGGAATGTCGGTGATGTTTATCTCTTCGGAGATTGAGGAAATGCTGCGGACCTGCAGCCGGATGGCAGTTTTGCGGGACGGTCAGAAGGTTGGGGAGTTAAGGGAAGAGGAATTGAATCAGAATAATATTATGAAGGCAATTGCAGGAGGTGAAGCAAATGAGTAAAATCAGTAGTGTGGTGAAGAAGCTGACGTCTTACCGGTTGTTTTTACCGATTTTTTGCCTGATTCTGGTGCTGTTGTCAAATCTGATTAAAACACCGGCATTTTTTGAAGTCAGTATTAAAAACGGAGTTTTGTATGGCTATATTATTGACGTGATCAACCGGGCCAGTGACCTGGTGATTCTGGCGGTGGGAATGACGTTCGTCATAGCGGTTTCCGGTGGTACGGATATTTCTGTTGGCGCGGTAATGTCGGTGGCAGCGGCCGTGTGTTGTTATATTCTGGCAGGCGGGCAGCAGAGTGTCAATGAATTTCAGAATCCGTATATTCTGGGTGTGCTGGCGGCCATGGCGGCGGGTGTGCTGTGTGGCTGCTTTAATGGATTTTTAGTGGCAAAAATGAAGATTCAGCCGATGGTTGCCACTTTGATTTTATTTACTGCCGGAAGGGGCATTGCGCAGTTGGTTACCAAGGGCCAGATTACGTATATTCGGGTGGAATCTTATAAAATGCTGGGTGCCAGTATTCCGGGGATCCCGATTCCGACACCGGTGTTTGTGGCATTTTTGGTGGTGGCGATTACTTATGTGTTAATTAAGAAAACGACGCTGGGGATGTATGTTCAATCGGTTGGTATTAACCCGAGAGCTTCCCGGCTGCTGGGAATTAAGTCGACCTGGATTATTTTCTTATCTTATGCTTTTTGCGGCATTTGTGCCGGAATCGCCGGACTGGTGGCATCTTCGCGGATTTATTCGGCGGATGCCAATAATATTGGTCTGAACCTGGAGCTGGATGCTATTCTGGCGGTGGCGCTGGGGGGGAACAACCTGGGAGGCGGGAAGTTTTCGCTGCTGGGCAGTGTGATTGGTGCTTATACGATTCAGGCATTAAGTACGACTTTGTACGCCATGAGCGTATCACCGGATCAGCTGCCGGTGTATAAGGCCATTGTCGTAGTCGTGATCGTGTCACTTCAGTCGCCGGAGTTAAAAAAGATGTGGAAAAAGCTGTCGGCAGGCCGTGCGGTGGGAAAAGAGGTGGCATAGGTGAAGAAAAAGCGAAACATTGACGGAAATACGTTTTTGCTGATGATTACGATTGTTCTGTTTTTTGTAATGTATCTGATTGGGATTTTGGTTTTTAAAGATAAAGGTTTTGCAAAACCGCAGGTGTTTTTGAACCTGTTTATCTCTAATGCCGGGTTGATCGTGATTGCCGCCGGAATGACGATGGTTATGATTGCCGGCGGAATTGATATTTCGGTTGGTTCGGTAGTGGCTTTGACTTGCATGTTGCTGGCGTGGATGATGGACGTAAAGGGAATCGGAGCAGTACCGGCTTTGATTCTGGTGCTGATTATGGGGCTGGTGTTTGGACTGGCGCAGGGGTATTTGATTGCTTATCTGAAGGTTCAGCCGTTTATCGTGACGTTGGCGGGAATGTTCTTTGCCAGGGGGATGACGGCGATGATCAGCCAGGAAATGATCAGTGTTAAGAATACGACGTTTCAGTCCTGGGCTAAGGCGAAGATTAATCTGACGTTTTTGGGCGGAACGGTGAATAAGAAGGGTGTGATGACATATCCGTTTATTTATCCAGGTGTGCTGATTGCGTTGGCGGTGCTGGTAATTGTGTTTGTGATGCTTAAGTTTACCAAATTTGGGCGGACCATTTATGCCGTGGGCGGAAATGAGCAGTCGGCGTTGATGATGGGCCTGAATGTAAAGCGGACGAAGCTGCTGGTTTATGTGGCCAATGGATTTTTGTGTGCGTTGGGGGGCTTTCTGTTTTGCCTGAATACCTGTGCCGGGTTTGTGGAGCAGGCCAAGGGATTTGAGATGGAGGCGATCGCCTCGGCGGTAATTGGCGGTACTTTGCTCACCGGCGGGGTGGGGAATGTGTTTGGCAGTTTGTTTGGCGTGTTGATTAAGGGGACGATTGAAACCTTTATTACGTTTCAGGGTACTTTGTCATCCTGGTGGACGAAGATTACGATTGCGGCGTTGTTGGCATTTTTTATTATTTTGCAGAGTTTGTTTGCGAAGGCGAAGGGGAAGAAGAAATAGGATAAAAACATGGTGTGGCAGGTACGCTGGCATGAGATGCCAGCGTATTTTACATTAAGGAACTTAAAAGCAGCGCTCTTAAGTGGCAACCGTAATGTCTTTTAGCGCCTTCTTGAACTGTACAGTAAACAGGCAGGCGGTAAAAGTAACCGCTATAATATCTGCTACCGGTTCCGCCATATAAACGCCCATAGTCTTGTCAGGGATAAGCAAGGGCATGATATAGATAAGGGGAATCAGTAACACAAATTTTCGCACAATCGCTACAATAATAGACGCTTTGGCATTGCCAAGAGAAGCAAAGGTCATCTGACAGGCAATCTGAACACCAAATAGCACCATGACAGCGCAGTAAATACGCAGCGCTTTTTTTGTAAACTCAATAAGTGCGGCATCTGCCGTAAATATGCTTGCAAAAACCTGGGGGAACAGCATTATAAGTGCCCACAGTGCGGTGGAATATATCAGGCAGGAACGCAGTAACAGCGCAAAGGTTTTGGCAACCCTTTGCGGCTTTTTTGCGCCAAAGCTGTAGCTGGAAATCGGTTGAGCGCCTTGTGCCAGTCCTTGCATCGGTGCCATAGAAAACATCATGACGCTTGAGAGAATAGTCATTGCGCCAACAGCGGTGTCACCGCCATATTTCAGCAGGGAAGAATGAAAGCAAATGGATATGATGCTTTCGCTGGCTTGCATAATGAAGGGAGCGAGGCCAAGGGAAACGCATGGGAGAATGATTTTTTTACTAAGTCCGATATTTGCACATCGAATTTTGAGAAGTGTTTTACCCTTGCTCAAAGATAAGATAACCCAAACTGCGGAGACAGTCTGTGATATAATCGTTGCCAGAGCGGCTCCCTGGACACCCATGTCAAAAGCAAAAATGAAAATGGGATCAAGAATAATGTTGCAAACGGCACCAATAAGCACGGTCAGCATACTTGTTTTTGCAAAACCCTGGGCAGTAATAAACGCGTTCATGCCAAGGGTCAACTGCACAGATATCGTACCAATCGCGTAAATGCCCATGTAACTGGTGGCATAGCCAATGGTATTCTCACTTGCGCCAAAGGCAAGCAGCAAGTTTTTGTTCCAAATGAGCAATACCAGTGTCAGCACAATTGATAGGAGTATCTGCAGGCAGAGGCAATTTCCAAGAATTTTTTCTGCGGCCTCGTTGTCGCCTTTTCCCATGAAAATAGAGGCACGGGGAGCTCCTCCCATGCTGATTAGTGCGGCAAATGCCGACACAATCATAATAAGCGGCATACAGACACCAACGCCGGTCAGTGCCAGTGCTCCTTCGCCGGGCATGTGCCCGATATATATGCGGTCGACGATGTTGTAGAGCATATTGATAAGCTGAGCGGCTACAGCTGGAATTGCCAGTTTAAGCATCAGTTTTCCTATTGGTTCCGTTCCTAAAAAGTCGCTGTTTTTTTCCATTTACTATATTCCTCCGCTGTGTTATAAACAAAGTTATATGAATGGCTTGACAAATACGTTCAAGTCTTATAATGTAGTTTACATAGAAACAGTTTCTTTGTCAACTATTTAAAGGGGGAATTATGGAACGATTTTTTGTCTCTGGAAAATATTTGAAGTTTCAAAAACAGTCCGGTGATCTTTATGCAAAATTTATTGATGAAGCTGCAAAACAGATTGGATTGACCAGGCAGGAGGCAGATGTGCTTGTGTTTTTTGCCAACAATTCGGAATACACCTCGGCAATAGATGCCGTAAAGGTGAGAGGATTTTCAAAAGCTTATGTGTCAAAGGCGGTTCTGACACTTGTAGAAAAAGGTATGATAACCATTGAGCAAGATAAGAATGACCGTCGTATTCAGCATGTCCAACTCACGGAAGCAGCTAAAAAAGTGATCGGCAAACTGCAAAAAGCACAGTTTAGGTTTAGTAAATTAATGGGTGAGGGACTTAGCGAAGAAGATAAAAAAACAATGCTGCGGGTGTTGGAGAAATTGGCAGATAATGTTGACCGTGCTTGTAATAGTGATTAACTGCAAGTTAGCTTGCAAAATTATCATTTATCCCCATAAAATTGTGTAGAAATTATCCATTCAATCGTCGATTTGTTGACGTGTAAAGTCAGTATCGATAGAATCAGGTTATCAGACAAATTACGATTGGAAGGAGTGCAGACATGAAAAAAGTTCGAGAAAAATTTCCTGAAAACTTTTTATGGGGAGGTGCAATTGCGGCAAATCAGGCAGAGGGGGCCTATCTTGCGGATGGTAAGGGACTTGATATTTCCGGTGGTTTTGCTCACGGCATAAAACATGATTATGATTCTGTAATCGATCCAAATAAATATTATCCAACCCATGAAGCAATTGATTTTTATCATCGTTATCGGGAGGATTTAGCCTTAATGCAGGAAATGAATTTCAAAGCGTTCCGGACCTCCATAAACTGGTCGAGGATATTCCCTAACGGTGATGACGAAGTGCCTAATGAGGCAGGACTCAGATATTATGATGAGTTATTTGATGAGATGAGAAGGCGGGGCATGGAACCGATTGTTACATTAAGCCATTATGAAACGCCGGTTCATTTGGTAGAGAAGTATGGAAGCTGGCGAAATCGAAGGCTGATTGATTTTTTTCTGAAATATTGTGAGACAGTATTTGTCAGATATAGTGGGAAAGTTAAGTACTGGCTGACATTCAATGAACTTAATAACATGCGGCGAATGCCGGGAGGAGCTGGCGGAATTTTCTTTGAAGAAGGTGAAAATCAGCAGCAGACGGTATATCAGGTCAGCCATCATATGTTCGTGGCTCATAGTCTGGCAGTGAAACTATGTCATGAACTTTGCCCGACAGCTAAGATTGGCTGTATGCTTTCTTTAAGTAATGTTTATCCTCATACCTGCCGGCCGGAAGATGTTTTTGAAACAATGGAGTTACGCTGGCGATCCCTGTTCTACGGCGATGTTATGATTCGAGGGTCTTATCCAGGTTATATTGCACGGATTTGGCAAGAGGAAGGTATCGAAGTAGAGATGGCACCGGAGGATGAAGAAATTATCCGCACATATACTTCAGATTATCTTGGGTTTAGCTATTACCGGACGTCAACACATGAATATGGTCAACCTTTTTATGGCGATACAGGCGGTGATCAGGGAACGCCTAATCCATATCTGGAGACAACTCCCTGGGGCTGGCAGATTGATCCGATTGGTCTGAGATATACGTTAA
>Ga0153924_1001209_pt1 | contig 13690 bp, 7 predicted proteins | sample TSNJ008MetaG_FD_104709 | JGI IMG/M metagenome (GOLD analysis project Ga0153924, IMG submission 104709) | Attine ant fungus gardens microbial communities from New Jersey, USA - TSNJ008 MetaG | ecosystem: Host-associated > Fungi > Mycelium > Unclassified | place: USA: New Jersey, Wharton State...
CATGAACCGGAAAAAAATACCGAGACTGTAAAGATCAATAGCCTGAAGTTTGAGAATCCAAGGATCGATCGAAACAGCAATGGAAAAGATCAAAATCGAGGTGAGAAACCAACCAGCCGCATCCGCAAGCGCGTGTTGTGGAAGCCAACTGTCCCTCTAATCTCTACATGGGATAATCTGGAACCCGAAGGGACCACGGAGCTACCCCAGACTTGGTCGCGTATTAAAGAACTTCGAGAGAAAGAAATGGGGCTTCAACAAAGAGAGGAAGAGATAGAAAAACGGCGAACAGCTCTTAAGGACAGTTGGACAATTTTGAACCTGGAAAAAGAAGAATTTGAAAAAGCAAAAGAGGAAGTAATAAAAATATGGGAACGCGTGAACGAGTGGGAGTCAAGAGCGCTATGGAAGCGACAGGGATTTGAAGTAGTGACGAAAACGTGTGGACACGGGAGATAAACTATTCAGACTTGAAGTGACAGCGAGGCTGCAAAGGGAAGGTTACTGATAAAGGAAAACATCTGTCAGGTTAAATGAAGTTTATAAATTTTTCCTTCCAGATTTGTTTGCTATCCAGCAAAGTTTGTATAGCGCCTTCTTTACGCCTAGGTTTGCGGAATGCTTTCATTTGGCCCCAGGTAATGGGTTCTGATCATTGCCCGGTTGGAATTGAACTGAAATAACAATCCCTGCGGTCGGGTGTTGAATTCTCTGGGTGATTATTACTGCTTTTGATGAACGAAAAATAGCGCCAAACTGGATTATATTTCCTAATGTTGCCGACTAATAGATCAATAGAAAATGGTGCTGCTGAGGTAGGGAAAAAAGGGGGAGTAGGGGAAAACAATAATAATAATAAACCTCAAAGGTTAAGAACAAGCAAAAGGTTTGCAGGAAGGGTTCTCTCAAGTGAGCCACCAATCCCTCCGTCGAATACCCAAGCAATCCAGGGCATACAAGGAAGGAACGGAGGTAAAAACGGAGAGAGGTTTTCATCAGCCCCCTATCCTCAGCGTCATGAAGTAGAAAAAAGATGTCCTACTCCTTATTCTCCGACATCTATCGGAGAGACGTCCACTTCGAAGGGAAAGCGAACCCTCTCGAAGCACAAAATCATACGAGGCGGTGGTGGAAAAAATGCAAAAACTTCCGTTACTGAAACTGCTAACGTCCGGATAAAAAGCCCGAAAACTCTTGATCTGCAGCCGCGTCAGGGACAGCTAAATTTTAGTGAGCGAGTCGAAAATCTCAGTACCGCGCAACCTCATCCATCCTCGCCTGCAGATGCCAGAGGACAAATCACTCGAATCAAAGGGGATGATTTTGCTCATTGTCCGTTACCGACGGGGCTAGACGATTCCCTCCTTACCTTGCGTAACTTCCGGCAGGGCTTGCATACCCTCAAGCAGGACTTTTCTGGGTTCCGGGAGGAACGGCAAACATTAATGGCTGGATTGGTGGCTCAAAGTAGGAGGCTTTTATTAGCATCCCGGTCTGTCAAAAGATCGGCTATCCCCCAAACTGATCAATCTCCGCCACCTGCAAACGTCAAAAGGCGTTCTTATAGTTGGCCAAGGACACCCTTTCCATTGCAAGAGGTTCCTCTTCCAGAGCAGAAGAAATGGGGGAGCACTCCGAATGGTTGGAAGCCGCAGACCCTTGTGTCTGCGCCGCCTAGTTCGCCGCCACTAAATCGCAATCCGAAAACACCAATACCTTCTGGATTGAAAGGAATAGTCGCCGAGTTTGGTTGCAGACAAGGAGAAAAAGTTATAGAAGGGGCGGATGCCTTTTATGGATATTTGGATGGTGATGGCAAACAGAGAAATCAGCAGATTAGTCCATCTACGCCTCAACCCTTTAATTGCGAAAATCTAAATACACCTATGACAAGTGTCTCTAGCAAGCCTCCGCATCGAGACAATGGAAAATCACAGTTTAATGAGCCTGCTCAGCAGACGACGGAAACGATTTTTTCAGAGCAAAGAAGTTTGCTTATCAGGCCCAGAATGGGAAAGTTTGTGCAATCTGGGTTTAGTAAGATTGTCTATTGGAGCGTCATTTGCCAGACAGAACAGCCTGCTAGCGAGTCTGTGCTTCAAACAAAATCGTCAAGTGAGCTGCTGGAGGACAATCGGGAACAAAGTGTGTCTGCAGAAATGCACAAGATGCAATCAGAGACGCCAACAGAAGCGCAAACTAGTTCCACACCGAGTCAAGAATCGTCACATTCAACTACTTTATTTCAGACGGTTGGGGGGGGAAGCGATCACCCGGGGGATCCGGAAGATAGGATAGGGCAAGTATTAACTGGCATTCAACCTTCGCCAGTAATAGCAGGACTGTGGAAATCAACCTCTGATTTATCAGCCCCTGATTTGCAAAATGAGGCACCTGCTAGTAAACAAGCAAAACTAGGGAAATGGAGAAGCCTTCAATTGGGTTTCAAGAAATTTTGGGAGCAAGTCATTTCGTGTTTCTGGCGTCGAAAAACTATTGAAAACGTTACTACGTCAAATAGAAATGATCTGGGAAAAAAAAATACCGGCCAGGATTTCATCAACAATGTAAAGGTAGAAAATTTAGGTGAGGAGCCGAACGGCCACATCCGCAAGCCTGAGTCTACTCTCCATCCAATCCTTGGAAAGGATGATACTGAACACCAAATGATTGCAAATCTAGCCGAGACTTTGTCGCTTGGACAAGCACTTGAACGGAAAAAAGCGGAGCTTCAAAAGAGAGAGGAAGAGGTAAGCAGAAGAGAGAAAGAGCTCAACGAACGCTTAATAGAGTTTGAGGAATCACGCATGCATCTTGCCGCCGTAGCAGGCCAAATACAAGCGCGACAAGAAGCAATAATGCGCGACCAGCGCGAAAATGACAAAAACCGAATTGTTGTTAACCAGTCTCCAATTAAGATCGGATAGGGAAAATGGATCCAATGGATTGACTAGCCTTAAAACCAACAGGGAAGCATCATTATCCTAAGTAATTCTTTTATTATAAATAAGTTATTGACATATCCTCCATTTTGATATAAAATTCGCTTATGCCTTCATTCGCCATTTTCATCGGTATCCTTTTGGATATTCTCGGGATCGTGGGGTATGTGTGGACTGGTGCCCATGCCCCAACGGCATTGATTCCCGCTGTCATTGGGACCTTGATCCTCATACTGGGAATTGTTGCTTCGCGCAATCCCCACATGAGGAAGCAAGCTATGCACGGAGCGGCGATTTTAGCTGCGATCGGATTTCTGGGGGGGGCGGCGCGTGCTTTGCCTAATATTCCAAAAATGTGCCCTTCCCATGAGATAGGTACCTCGATGCCGCCAGGCGGCAGCCCCACCTCTGTGCCGCCAGGTAGCGAGGGTGGCCCGGATCAGATTGGCGCGCCGACACCCGCGACTGCGTTGAACCAAGTGATCGGCAAATTGGATCGCCACCATGCCATTGCCTTTTGGATGCAATCTCTTATGGCTCTTCTCTGTCTCATTTTCCTCATTGCTTGCATAAGATCATTCATCAACGCTCGCCGAAATCCACCCACTCAACAATATCCGCCTTCATCCCCCTACGACAGGACACCATAGGGATCTCATTCTCCTAGCAGAGGAAGAAAGGGAGCGAGGGTTTCTTGGAAAAAAGAGCATGTGCGATAAAGAGGCTACGGTCTATGGGGATTCGGTCCTTGCATCGCGAGAAAGGCCCTCGACCACCGTTCCGGGTTTGATGCCGTTCTGTCCAAACCAGCCTTGTCGCATTTCCAAAGCGTACAACACCGCGGGGGATGTGCTCGGGAAGAGCGCTTCACTGAGTGGTTGCATATCATAAATTTCCATGATGGTACCTGTGGAGTCGATATAAGCTACCGATAAGGGAACGGGGGTATTTTTCATCCAGAAAGCCACCTGCTGTGGAAAGTCAAAAATAAAAAGCATGCCCTCATTTGGACCCAGGGTGGCACGATGCATCAGTCCAATGGCTCGTTGTTGAGGAGTGGATGCTACCGGTACTTTGATCATGCATTTGCCCAGACGAAGTTCCCGTTCGGGTAAATTTACCTGAGGTGGACTGGAAGAAGCTGCGGAGAGAACGGATGTGCTAAAAAAAAATAATGGGATGAGGGCGAATTTGAGGCGCATGATTAGAGGATTGTAGGAAAGGAGCTGTAATATTTTGTTCCGAGAAGTTATTGGTAGAGTGATTTTTTGGTTTGTAGATGGCCAATATTTTTTCAACAAAATTCGACCGACTACCCTTTCAGGTGATTGTCGCTCTAGCTGCCACGATTGGTCTTTTATTTGCTGGAAGTTGGGTTTATTGCACTGGGAAGTACACGCGGGTCGGTTACGAACCTGAGCAACCGGTTTCTTTTTCTCATGCCTTGCATGTCCAACAGCTGGGAATGGACTGTCGATACTGTCATACCGCCGCGGAATTTTCCGCTCGAGCTGGCTTGCCTTCAACCCAAACGTGCATTGGCTGCCATGGTGAGGGGCAGATCCTCTCTCAGAGCCCTCGGTTAGCGCCCGTACGGGAAAGTTGGAGCTCAGGTCTCCCAATCCCTTGGGTAGGTGTGCATCAGTTAGCCGATTATGTTTACTTCAACCACGCTGCTCACGTAAATCGGGGAGTGAACTGTACGAGCTGTCATGGTAACATGGCCGAGATGGAGGTGGTTCGAGAAGTGCAGCCGTTGACTATGGCGTGGTGTTTGCAGTGCCACCGCCAGCCGGAAAAATTTCTGACTGCTGATCCCAATTGCCCATTTTCAACCGCTCGGCCGCCATCAATTTCGGGTATGGGTATGTCGCCACCAGTTTCTTGTGGAGGATGTCATCGATGAAGACGCCGTGGCGTAGTTTGGAAGAATGCCATTCGAATGGCGCTCCCAATGTCGATGAATTTCCAGCCGATTTTGCAAATCTTCGGCGTCGTGAATTTGTGCGGCTTTTGGGTGCTAGTGCGGCGATGCTTGCCTTGGGAAGCTGCCGGCGCCCGGAAGCCCATCTTGTCCCGTTCGATCGTGCGGTGGAGTGGGCGTTGCCGGGAAAATTTCTTTATTATGCTACCAGCATGCCGTCAGCATTTGGAGCGATTCCCCTCTTGGTGGCCACAGTGGATGGGCGTCCGATCAAGGTGGAGGGGAATCCACTTCATCCTGTGGCGGGACGCGGTTCCAGTGCATTCGCCCAAGCTTCAATTGCGGAAGTTTATCATCCGGCGCGTGCGCGCTCTATCAGTTGTGGAGAAAAGGAAGCCAGCGTAGACGACTTTCGGAATTTTCTGCGCCGAGTACGATTAGAATATCAAAAATCAGGGGTAGGGCTTGCCATTCTGGTGTCCCGGGAAATTTCTCCCACTCAAGAACGTCTTCGCCGACAACTAGAATCGGATTTTCCTGGGATGCTCTGGGCGGCCTATGAACCGCTTGACTCCGAAGACGCCGGTCTTGTTTTACAGGAGGGAGACACACTCATTCCGCGATTTGAGCGGGCGGACATCATCGTGAGTCTGGATTCGGATTTCCTGAATCCAGCGGAAACCACACCAGGATTTGCTCGAGGTTTTTATTCTCGCAGAAATCCGGACCAGCGAAGTTCTCCAATGAACCGTCTTTACGTTGCCGAAAGCTATATGTCGCTCACGGGAGGGATGGCGGATCACCGTCTGCGAGTGAAAGCGTCCGAGATGGGTGGTGTTTTATTAGCATTAATCCGAGCAGTAGTGGACCGATTGCCCGATGATAATTTGATAACCGTATTAAAGGCATGTCCGCCCCTGCCAGGCTCCCCCGACGCACGTTGGATAGCCGCATGTAGTCAAGATTTAGTTGCAAATGAGGGACGCACCATCGTTTGGGCGGGAGCTTCTCAGCCTCCGCACATTCATGCTCTGACACTGGCACTGAATCGAGCACTTGGGAATTTGAATGCTACGGTCGAAGTACTCTATAGTGGCAGGCAAACAAAGAAAACAGCCAGTATTTCCAACCTTGCGCAAGCGATCCATGATGGCAAGGTGCGCCATCTTTTTTTGTTTGGCGGCAATCCTGCGTATGATGCTCCGGCTGATTTAAACTTTTCCTCTCTATTGCCGCAAGTACCTGAAACTTGCCACCTGAGTCTGTTTGCTAATGAAACTTCGCGCCTTTCGCACTGGAGAGTGCCCGCCGCACATTTCTTGGAAAGCTGGGGAGATGCGCTTGCCTTTGATGGGACTCTCTCCGCCGTGCAACCCATGATCCTGCCGCTCTGGAATGGCTGGTCCACCCTTCGCGTTCTTTCCGACCTCGCCGGCGAAGATTCCGCCGATGGTCCAAGCGCTGTCCACAAAACCTTTTTGGAACAAAGAAACGAAGAAGAGTGGACGGAATTTCTCCGCTCTGGATTTTTAAAAGACTCCGCGTGGCCAGTCGTTTCCGGTAAAATCAATTCCTCAGCATTGATCCGCACACTTCAAAAAGCGCAGCCACCAAAATCTTCGGAAACCGAACTCGTCTTCCTACGCAGTTCTAGCGTCAATGACGGCCGTTTTGCCGAAAACGCCTGGTTGCAGGAAACGCCTGACTTTGTTACAAAAATAGTCTGGGATAACGCTGCCCTGCTTGCGCCTACCACGGCTGCTCGCCTGGGAGTGCAGGATGGTGACATATTGGAAATTACCTCCGCTTCCTGTCGGACCGCGTCCGTTCGGGCTGCGGCTCTTCTGGCGCCCTCCCACGCAGAGGACTCCATTGCCATTGCACTGGGCTATGGACGCCAATTGTCGGCTGAATGGGATTTTTCTACCGCCGCCTCTCGCGAAAAAGGCAAGTTGCCTCCAATCGGCTTTAACGCCTATCCACTGCGGCAGTCAGACTCCATGCGCTTTCTCTGTGGAGTGCAGATTCGCCGTACGGGCGAAAGACACTCCTTTGCACAAACACAGGACAAACATGCCATCGATGGCAAAGATTTGATTCGTCAGAAGAACTTAAACGACTACCCACCTTCCTTACCAAAAAACGATCCCGAGATGTCCCCGAAAGGAGCTCCCCCCCAGTGGGCCATGGTGGTGGATCTCAACGCATGCATCGGTTGCAATGCATGTCTCGTGGCTTGCCAGGCGGAAAATAACGTTCCGGTTGTTGGTAAGGAACAAGTGCAGAAAGGAAGAGATATGGCGTGGATTCGAATTGACCGCTATTTTGTTGGAGACCCTGCGACGGCCGAAATCGTCCCACAAATGATCGCCTGTCAGCATTGTGAAAATGCCCCCTGTGAGCCAGTTTGCCCGGTAAATGCTACCGTTCATAACGAAGAAGGCCTCAATTTGATGGTCTATAATCGATGCGTCGGTACCCGGTTTTGCTCAAACAATTGCCCTTGGAAAGTCCGAAGATTCAATTTTTTTGATTATAACGAACGTCCCTTAGACCAACTGGAATGGGGTCCCTTAGCCCCCAAGGGTATGGCTGAAAGTATGAAACTTTCCAAGAATCCAAATGTGACTGTTCGGATGCGCGGAGTAATGGAGAAATGTACCTTCTGTATCCAACGTATTGAAGAAGCGAAAATTTCGCGACTTGTGCGAGCCGGTACCTCCGATCCTGAAAAATTGCCTCTTCCTCCATTTCAGACTGCTTGTCAGCAGGCTTGCCCAGCAGAGGCTATCGTCTTCGGGAACGAAGTGGATCCAAATACATGGGTCGCTCGTTTAAGATCCAGCCCGAGAGGTTACACCCTCTTAGATTCTTTAAATACACGACCGCGGGTGACCTATCTCACGCGCATTCGAAATCCACATAGCCAACTCCCTGCTTGCATTTAAAACCGGCTTCGTCCGGTTTTTTGTAACGTAGCTGGCAGACTTCATTCGACTTTGAAGTCAGTGGGTACAGACTACCCTGGGTAGTTTGTCGCCAAATTAGAATCTATTATTCATAATTATGTTAATCATACTCAGTTATGTCTCAAATCCAATCAGTATCCCAAGCTCATATAGGCAATAATCCGCCTAATAGGGTGTCTAACGGTACGCATAACAATCATTGGAAAGAGCAGCGAAGACTGAGACGGAAACCTGAATCCTGGATTTCACAGCAGGCGGAGGAAAATCGGGTTGTAGAGGCCGCTTTTCAGTGGAGGATGGAAAAAGGTTATCCGCGACAAGAACTACCAGTACCCGAGCGCATGGAGCCCTTTCCGGAAAAAGCTCCAAATTCAAATATTTTTGAAAAGGGATTTTTATCCTCGAAAACAGTCAAACGTCTTGCGTCATGGAAGGGACTTAAAACACTCTTTTATTGGTCAGTTAAAGGGCTCCAAGCCTATCATGATGTAAAACCGAATTTTATTCCGAAAACGCTGGGTGGCCGAGACATCTCCCCTTTAAATCCGACTGCTTACGACCAGCATGTCAAAATCCCCACTGCGGAAACAAAGGGGCAACCAGACTCCCATGCCGGATCTCAGCTGGAGCCCAAAACGGCTACGACAGCATGGGAACCTCCCTTGGAATCCCAAAAACCCTCGAATGGAACAAGTGTCCCTCCCAAAATCCAATCCCCTCAACCAAAGCAAGAACGGCACGATAAGAAAAAATGGAATTTGCCACTATCTGATACCGTCGCCGGGACTCCCAGGCGGGAATGGAGTGATTATGAAGATGAACATGAATGGGAACTGAGACAAAGGCACGACGATCTCATCGCACAACAAAATGCGGTTGCCAGGGAAGCAACCGAGGAGTTCCAAGCGCAACAAGTCAATACTACCGCTCCTACTAGGGCAATAATGCAACATGTTGTACAAAATCAGGAGGGAGAACCTTCGAGTAAAATCAAAAACCGAACGGATGCAGGAACTTTTCAGAGTAGCGGCGTGGTCGCAAATGCATCATTTCCAATCCCCCAGGATCATAATACAGCTGCGGATCAAATAGTTGAGACGATTTACAGTCACGTTATGGAACGAGCCACCATAGAACGGGCTAATCTTACCGGGCGACCCAATCATCATCGGGTGAGGCACGCTGAAGGCAAGTTGATACATGTAAACCGGGAAATTGGCCGCGAGTTTAACAGATGGATAAAAGCAGAGTGTCGGGAATACATAACAATCCAGCAACAAGCGGGCATCCCACCAGAAAAATGCGATGCCAGAATGGCGAAACGATTCGTTAGAGAGCGTCTTCTCCGTCACTTGATACAAGAAGATCCTTCCATAGGACAGCTTTCGAAAGAGGAACAAAATCTCAGAATCTCTCAAGAAATTGTCGGATGGGCATATGTGCTCAAAGAGTGTCCGGAAATGCCACAACGGCGGACATGGTTTTTTAAGCCATTGCAAAAAGCTAATAAGCCATTAGTAGTGAGTGCGGCACGAGATGTATGGCAGGCGTCTTGCAATTCCACAACTGTAGAACCATCAAAAACGTCGATTTCTCCGACTACTACACAATCTCATAATAGTACAATTAGCTCGGGAAACGAGACATTACACACAACCCATCAAACAACTCATAGCACTCCATTCAATTCGACTGAACCAGTGATCCTGCCTTCCCAGAATAATGCAACTGGGACGAGTATTATGGAGCAAAGGCTCTCGAATTTTAAAAATCTAACGCAAGGCGTCCAATTCACGGAGGGCGGTACTTCTTCTCGTCTTTCTGGTACGTTGGCGCTCATTAAGCATACTGTCGAAAAATGGGAACAGGGCGATTGGGAAGAAAGCGGCGATTCGCCTTTGCAAGCAATCAGCACACACCTTCAACATTGGATCCTCAATTTGCGAAGGGACTATCTTCCAAAACAAGCGCAGCAACAAGGTCAGCCATCCGCAGAATGCGATGTAGCCTGCACTGCCGAGTTAGTCAGAGAGGATGTTGAGGGTTATCTCATCAAATGGGATCCTAGTGTTGCAGAGCTGTCAGAACAGGAAAAAGATATTTTGATTTCCAAATTTATTGTTGATTTAGCTTACACTCCGCTTCACGAAAACATTATCTCAAAATATCAGGAGCGGCTGAAAAATGGAACCCTCGAAGAAGCATATCAATGCATCCAAGATGTGGCTAACGAACAATGGCAATTCGAAAGAGATTTTACATATCCTGACGATCAGCTCATCTTCGCTGACGCTTTTTTGAAGCTCCACGCTCCTTTTGTGCACTCTATTGATCTTAATCACATGGGGAATGTCATTTATAATAGCGATGATCATGTCAATGAACTAGTCGGGCAGTACTTAGCATCCGCAGCAAACATATCGCTTGATAATAACACCGGCCTTGCATTCTATGAACAATTAGATGCAAACTTGGCTCATATGGAACCAGGGCTAGAAAAAGACCGGATAGCTGCTACTATGGCTTGGGTGCGGGCTCTGATCAATGCACAGATCAGCGGTCGTGACGAAGAAATCGCTAATAATTTAAAGGGAGACGACTCTGATGCCCAGCTCAAGTTTGTCAAAAAATTGATTGAAGAGGATATGAGCGCCTCACCCCAGATGAAGGCAATGTCAGAGTACCAAAAAAATCGACAGACTCTGTTATCGCAAATCCAATCGATCCCTGAATTTGGTGCCTATATCGATGCGATCCTGAAGAAAAAGGGTGTTAGTGAGGAAAAGCAAACCATCGTATGCGGTGTGACACGCGGGGAGGAGCCCAGACTGCGTGAATGGGGTTATACTGTTCGAAAAGGAAATGCCACGGCGATCGTGACGGAAGAATTTCAAAAAGATCCGGCCAAAAATAGCCCCTTTGATCATCTGAATGCTGACCGTACACGCTATTGTCAAATTGGCGCAATGCCCACCCTGTTTCAAAAAGAAGTATTGAAAGATTATGCACAAGAAATACGCAAAATTACAGCGCTTAATGTCGATAAATATAAACAAGTTTTTGAAAATGCGGTGAAATATTTTGCTGGAGAAGACTACGCTCCCACGGCTATCTGGGAATTGAAAGCAACGATCACGACCAGATATGGGGATGAACCTTCTCCCCCATTACCTTCTTCTAAAACAACGATAGTGGAATTGAAAAATGAAAATCAAACAAAGCTCTTGCTCGTAAGTAAAAGCGAATCAGGGAAAATTGATATGGGTATCATACCCGGGCAGGATGCCGCAGCTTATCTATTAGGCGAAGATAATATTAAACGTTCTTTTAATGAGACATCCATAAAAATCAAAAACAGCCAGACAATAATAGGACCTATGGAACGTTTCCGGAGGCGAAATGAAATACGTCAGGAAAAATTTAAATTTCATACTGAGTCTGTGAAAGGGAAAACGAAAGAGGGATTTTTTCGCTACCTGGCTGAGAAGGCCGAAAACGTAGAACAAGCATATCAAATTGCAGCAAAATTGGAAAACAGTGTGGTTCAGCCCTCATTGTTCCGAACTTTAGTGAATCTTTTTGTCCCGTTAGGAAGTTGTGTTTTGCGTTTTGCAGATTGGACGCGAGTGACAGATGTCCTGGGCCTTGCTCCTGAGGGTGATAGGAAGGAAGAAAATAGAAATAACGAAATAGGCTGCGCTATTGATACATCCTTGGCTTTTGTTCCGGTCGGGTTCCAGCTGGTAAAACCCGGACTAAAGTCGGGCATAAAACGTGTTAAGGACAGCTTAAAGTTGATAGTAGTAAAAAAGTTCATTTTTCCCAGTCATATACCATCAAAAAAACTCGTGGAACAGATAACTGGTATCGATAAGTGGCTAAAAAACTCGTTCACATGGGCTGTCGCATCTAAATTATCGCCTAATATGTTGACAACCCTTGCCATCCAAAAATCCCTGAAATCCGTGATGAAATTGGATAAGATGAAACAGATGTCAAATAAAGTGTTGGTAACGGGTGAAAAATGGTTCGGTCGATATGGCAAAGGGGACACAATCGTTAGCCACTTAAAAAGCGCTCGCCTCCGAGCTGTCAACGGAACACTTGAGGAAGAATCCCAGGATCTGGCTCGTAGAAAATCAAAATTCATGGGGAAGGGGGGAGGAAAAGGAGGAGGAAAAGGATAAGAAGCATTACAAACAAAATTTCATGAATATCGTTTTATGCGAATTTCTAACAACCTAACTATGCTATTGTTTGGACGCCCGCTGTCCTTACCTACTCGTTATATCGGAGTAGCTTATTATACCAGCCTAGGTGCAAGTTCACAAGCTGGGACTTTATGGTCTCTCCGAACCTGCATCATCTCGGCTTGTGTCAAAAGCAATTCTCCTGTTCCAGGCGCCCATCCTCCCTCGGGAATATTTCGTTCCTGACAACCTATGGTATTAATCAATGTGCTTGCTATGGAATTGCTGTTTTTGCCTAAACCAAGAAAGGGATAAGGTAATGTTTTTTTGTTTATCATTTGTTTTGTAGCCTGAAGAGCGGTCCACATTGCCATTGCATCCGTTTCTGAACCGTTAAATATTACGACTTGCGGCTGAGAAATTTTATACAAATACGGTGTCGAAAATTCATAAACAAAGAGTTTGTCTGATGTTCGATATCCCACTGGTACGATTGTGCCGTCTTGACTTGTTGCTAGTCCGTCCATTTCTCGAACAAACCGCCCTTCCGAATCGATCAGGACTAACATGTTATGCCCTATACAGCGCCTCATAAGGCACGCGATAGGAAATTGAGACTTGACGATCTTATAATTATTATCTGGCGAAGGAACCCGATCGCTTCCCAATCCGGGGTTCGTTGCGGATGCTGCTCTTTTTGTTCTCACAGGAGAATGGGAACTATGTTCCCAATTCTCTAGATATAAAACCCAAACCTTTTGAACGGCTATGGTTTCGAAATCATGGAGATTTGATGAAGGAGATTTCGTTGCTGCCTTTTGAATTGCTAAAGGATCTCTCAGATACAAGTTGCGCTCAGGGGATACTGAATAGGAAATGTTCATGGGATTATAAATAACTAAAGCGCAGTAATTTAATCTATAATTGCTTGCGGCGCAAAAAAAATGAAATGCGAGGTATTTTTTTATGGCAAAAAGTGATCTTCGTGGGAAAACGGATGCATCAAAATTGACATCACAAACCGAGAAGTCAGTTATTCTCATGACTAATCGTCCCATTTGGATTCGCAACGACCGTTCCATGGCGTGGATTACGCGTTACGTGAGTACTATCGTAGAGACGCGAACGCCACGCTGGTGGTGGATTGCATTTGCATTTACCAGCTTGTTAAGCTTGGGAGGGCTATTCGGATTTATATATTTGTTATCCACCGGGATTGGAGTATGGGGAGACAACGTTCCGGTTGCATGGGGTTGGGGGATTACAAACTTTGTTTTTTGGATTGGAATCGCTCATGCCGGTACCCTCATTTCAGCGATTCTTTTTCTGTGTCGACAGCCTTGGAGAACCTCGATCAATCGAGCGGCAGAGGCTATGACTCTTTTTGCTGTGGTCTGTGCAGGAATTTATCCAATCCTTCACTTAGGCCGCGCTTGGATGGTGTGGTTCATGATACCAGTTCCCAATTCCTCCGGTCTATGGCCGAACTTTCGAAGTCCTCTGATGTGGGATGCTTTTGCAGTAGGAACTTACCTGACGGTTTCCATCTTGTTTTGGTACACAGGATTAATTCCGGATCTTGCGACACTGAGGGATCGTGCCAAACACGGATGGCGGCGTTATCTATTGGGTTTCTTTGCATTGGGGTGGTGTGGATCCGGAACC
>Ga0153924_1001211_pt1 | contig 13685 bp, 11 predicted proteins | sample TSNJ008MetaG_FD_104709 | JGI IMG/M metagenome (GOLD analysis project Ga0153924, IMG submission 104709) | Attine ant fungus gardens microbial communities from New Jersey, USA - TSNJ008 MetaG | ecosystem: Host-associated > Fungi > Mycelium > Unclassified | place: USA: New Jersey, Wharton State...
AGTGCGGGAGATGGGATTTGAACCCACGAACCCCTGAGGGATAAGAGCCTCAGTCTTACGCCTTTGGCCAAGCTGGGCGACTCCCGCTTTTTATTAAAAGGGGTTTCGAGCACTAATTTGAATATTAGGTTTTTGAGGTATACTCTATCAATTCAGAAAAGTACTTCTACCCCAGGAATCACAGGATATCATGTAAAAAATAGTAAGCAATTAGGAAGAGAACTGAAGCACAGTATTTTTCTTATGATATTCCAGACACTAAAATCGTTGTTGAGATATGGTTTTTATAACACAATGAATATTCTGTTTGCTGTTTGAGATGCTAGTCCCTGTAAGATGTTTCACCTGTGGGAAAGTAGTTGGAGATAAATACCTAGAGTATACTAACAGAGTAAAAGCAGGCGAAGATCCAGCAAAGGTTAGCGATTCATTGAATATAAAGAGATATTGCTGTAGAAGGATGTTGGTCTCCACTGTGGAGACAATATATCAAGTAATACCCTATTACGAAGCTCTCAGACGTAGGTTGTCCGAGATTCAGTCAGAAACCGAATAAATAGATCTAATGCCTTCAATAACCGGGATTAAGAGTAGAACCGTCTTCGACAGTAGAGGCGCTAAAACGATCGAAATTGATGTCATAACAGATGAAAAATTCTCCGGTAGAGCTTGTGCGCCATCAGGAGCAAGTGTGGGAAAATATGAAGCACAGAGTTTCCCGAGAAACAGTCCTGAAAAGGCCTTAGATGTTTTGAAAGCCAGCGAAATAAAATTCATAGGATTGGATGCCGCAGACCTAAAGGCAGTTTTCAAAGTCCTTAGATCAATTGACAATACTGAGACTTATTCGTTGGTTGGTGCTGCAGTTGCTTATGCTCTTAGCTTAGCGTCAGTACAATCTGCATCAAAGGCTCTGGACACACCAATATTCACATTACTCAAACCACACAGACCATATAGGTTTCCCTTTCCATTGGGTAATATTCTCGGAGGTGGTGCCCACGCGGGTCCAGGTACTCCTGACATACAAGAAATTCTTGCTTGTCCTGTGGGAGCAAGGAATGTAAGTGAAGCCTTGGAAATGAATTTCAGAGTTCACACGGAAGTGCGCAAAGCAATACAGGCCAATGACGAAGGTTTTACTTACGGTCGTGGAGATGAAGGCGGATGGGCACCCAAGGCAGACAATGATCAGGCATTGGAGATTGCGGAGCGCGCTGTGAAAAACTCCGGTTTTACAATCGGTGACGACATGTCACTTGGGATTGATTTCGCAAGCTCAACATTTTGGGATGCGAAAGCACAGGTGTATAACTACAAAAGACAACAGATAACCCGTGACAGGTACAAACAAATAGACTATGTCAATCATTTGATAAAGAATTACAAGCTCATCTATGTGGAAGATCCTGTTAATGAGGAAGACTTCGAGGGTGCAGCAACTATTACGAAATATAACAAACGGTGCCTCGTTACTGGAGATGATATGTTAGTTACCAACATTAAGCGTGCTAAGATGGCATCAGAGTATAAAGCATGTAGTGGAGCAATTTTGAAGGTCAACCAAGCAGGAAGCCTTTATGATGCTATGAATTTTGCTCAAGAGTGTACTGCAAATGGCATTAAACTCATAACATCACACCGATCAGGAGAATCAATCGATTCTCATTTGGCTCACATAGGAATTGCGACGGACTCAAAAATGTTGAAAGCTGGCATCGTTGGAGGTGAACGTGTAGCTAAACTAAACGAACTTCTAAGATTAAGAGAGTATGATTTAATAGATGGCATGGCTGTCCTTTAACTAAAATGAGTGAGGAGGTAGAGAGTTCTAACATGCCGACGACGAGTGTCAACTCAGCCAGTGTAGAGGGACCCAATAATCCCGATAATCATAATGATAGTACCCACTCTGAAAACAATCATAGCAATATCACCTTGCCGAAACCAAATTCAGATGGACAGGAAGTGGATAGACAAGACGGAGATAATTTAGAAAAAATGATCCTTTCTACTGGTATTCGTGTGGGTACGCCAGTCAGGACTAAATATATGACACCGTTTATCGTCCGAGCAAATCCAGAAGGATTGTACATACTTGATATCAGTAAAACACTCTCTCGAATAGATGTAGCAGCAAAATTCATTGGTCGCTCAGCGATATCTAAAGTTGCGGTTACATCTGCGCGAGAATACGGCAAAACTCCTGTTGAGAAATTCTGTGAACTTACAGGAGCTACTCGCATACTTGGACGATTTATGCCAGGGACTTTTACAAACCCCTCTTTACCAAAATACATGGAGCCAGAAATAGTAATTGTTACCGACCCGCAGGCAGATCAACAGGCAGTCATAGAATCTACGAGAGCTGGTGTTCCGGTCATAGCAATCTCAAATAGTGACAATGTAACTTCCAAGGTAGATCTAGTAATTCCTGCAAATAATAGAGGACGGAAAGCCCTCGCTACTGTTTACTGGCTTCTTGCGAGAGAGGTTTTAAAGAAGCAAGGAACGATCAAATTTGACAGCGAGATGAAGATGCCAATAGATGACTTTGAAACTAAGTTAGTCGAGGAAATTACTTGATCAAGGGGAATAGAAGAGCCCCAGCTGTTGCGGGCATATTCTATCCCTCAGATGCCCGTGAGCTCTATCAATTGATAGAACTTTCCTTTAAAGAGCAACGTTTTGGTCCAGGTCACCTGCCACCGTCTGAAGAATTCAATCGACGGCGAATTTACGGAATTGTATCACCACATGCAGGCTACGTTTATTCTGGTGCTGTAGCAGCAAATGGATACTATGAAATATCATCAATGAAATTCGATCGGATCGTAATGATTGGCCCTAATCATTACGGAATTGGGACAGGCCTAGCAACTGTACGGAATGGAATCTGGGAGACACCTTTAGGTGAAGTCGAAGTAGATTCCGAGCTGGCCTCACAGATTGCTGAAAATTCAGGTATTCTTGATTTTGATGAATTAGCGCACAGCCGGGATCATTGCCTTGAGGTTCAGCTTCCATTTCTCCAATATTTCAAAAAAAATCAATTCAAAATAGTACCAATCATAATGATAATGCAAGACAAAGTTACGGCATCTGAGATAGGCGAGTCTATAGCCAGTTCGACTCGAAATCTTAACACATTGCTTATAGCTTCCTCGGATTTCACCCATTACGAACCAAATGATGAAGCTCATAGAAAGGATGATGAGTTGATTAAGGCAATACTATCTCTCGATATTTCTAATTTTTATACTACTTTTGAAAGACTCAACGTATCTGCCTGCGGTTATGGTGCTATTGCATCAATAATGACAGCAGCTAAAGCACTTGGGGCTACGAAAGGAGAATTGCTAAGGTACGCCACAAGCGGTGATGTGATGGGCGACACAAATAACGTGGTTGGATACGCATCGATTATTTTTACATGAGATTAATAAGAAGCTCTGCAAGAGCATCTGCGCCAGGAAAACTCGTCTTGTTTGGCGAACATTTTGTGGTTTATGATAATCCGGCGATATTGGCGGCTATTAACAGGCGTGTCAATGTAACTGTGCATGTGAACAATACGGATAATATCAACATTACTTCAGACCTTGGACTCGCAGGTTCATTTAAGGATTCACGATTTAACTTGCTGAGCGGTCCCCAAGAGACAAGAACTATTTTAGCGCCTTTGTGTGAGTGTGCAAGATTGGTTCTTTCTGAGCGAGGTTGCAATCGTGGACTAGATATTGATTTAGTTTCGAACCTTCCTGAGAGTGTAGGACTTGGGTCTTCCGCAGCCTGCTGCGTAGCCATAACAGCTGCAGTAGATTCATTATTTCACGAACCGGATAGGTATTGGATAAGCGAAAAGGCGGTCGAAGCTGAACGTCTAATACATAAAAATTCGTCGGGTGCTGACTGCCATATTTCAACCTTTGGAGGTTTGATGTATTTTGTAAAAAACGAAGGTTTCAAAAAGATCTATTCTAAGAAGCAATTGTCATTAGGGTTAATAAATACAGGAAGAAAGCACTCGACTGGAAAATTGGTGTCATCTGTTAAAAAATTCAAGGAAACTAATGTAGCCTCATTCAAGGTCTTGACGTTATTTTCGGAAATTATTTCTCAGAAAGCCTTTGTTGCAATCAACGAAGGTGATGAAAAAACGCTGGGGAGTTTAATGAACCAGAATCACGTATTACTCCAAGAGATCGGTGTTTCAGATAGGAAAATCGATGAATTGGTTAATATGTGTTTGACAAAGGGCGCATGGGGAGCTAAACTGACTGGAGCAGGAGGTGGAGGAAGTATTATTGTATCATTTCCTCCTAACAACTATGAGTTGAAAGTGTTTTTTGATAGTCTTGATAAGAGTGAACTGGGTGGTCAATCGATTCCGGCGAAAGTCGATTTCAGTGGCGTTCTTGTGGCCTAACAGAGATTAGGACAACAACCACACCTAATACTAAACTTTAAGTCTGAGCAAAATTATGCAGTGACGAAGATGAAATCACAGCTGCTACTAATGAAACTTGGCGGCTCCGTTATAACTCATAAGGATAAACCTCTTTCACCAAACTTTAAGGTGATAAAGGACCTGTCCCACACTTTAGCTTCCATTCAAATGCCTGTCGTCCTTGTCCATGGCGGAGGGTCATTCGGACATTACTGGTCTGTCAAGTACAAAATGCATTCCAAGCCCGATTGTTACGATTTACATGGTATTTCAATAGTTCATCAATCAATGATTGCTTTGAACGAAATTATAGTCAATTCTTTGATAAAAGAAGGAGCGAATCCCTATGCGATTACCCCTTCCATGTTCACAAATGGTCTCAGACCAATTATAAGTAAAATAGAAGAACTCAGAACTATTGCCAAGGGAGGAATACTCCCCATAACGTTTGGCGATGTTGTTCATGTAAATAGGCAAAATTATTCTATTCTTTCCGGAGATAGCTTAATGACAATTCTAGCAAAGGTACTAGTACCTTCAAGAACTATTTTCACTGTCAATGTGGACGGACTGTACAAAAATATGAAGAATGCAGAAATTATCCGCGAAATAAATAATGCGACCTACAAATCCATAGAGTTTTCAAAGATACTCACTGACGTTACTGGTGGGATGAGAAGGAAAATTATGGAAGCATTTAAGATAGCTGCGTCTGGAATGGATGTGTTGCTGGTCAACGGACTAAAACCTCAACGGATTTTGGATGCTATAGGTGGTATCGATATTGATTGTACGGTCATTAGAGGCATAAAGACCAGGAGTAGATAAAATTGCGGAATGCTCCTGATCCGTCAGCGGATTTGGAAATCATCAAACGTCGGAAGAAAGAGGGAATTGACATACCTCTACATAAGGATGTTCAAGCGAAGAGCACCTCTACCCATTTGGAAGATGTTAGATTTGTACATAATGCACTTCCGGAGCTTAATTATGATGATATTGACACTTCTGTAAAATTCCTGGGCCATAAATTTTCTGCCCCCATCATCATAGACTCAATGACTGGCGGAACTCCAGAAGCAACTGAAATTAACTCTAGGCTGGGCATACTTGCAGAAAGATATGGATTAGGAATGGGACTTGGTAGCCAGAGAGCAGGACTCCAAAGTCCAGACCTTGCAGATACATATTCTGTAGCAAGAAAAAATGCTCCTAATGCGTTCCTGATAGCTAATATAGGTGGCGCTCAGCTCGCTAAAGGCCTTACTGTTGATGATACCAGGAAAATTCTAAAAATGATAGTGGCTAACGCGCTTGTCATCCACCTGAATCCGTTACAAGAACTTATTCAACCAGAAGGAGAACCAAAGTATAGAGGAGTCCTTAAAAAGATTTCAGAACTGGTAAACAGTCTAGATGTGCCTGTGATGGTAAAAGAAGTGGGATCGGGGATTTCCAGAGAAGTTGCAATTAAGCTAGAGCAGGTTGGCGTCTCTGCAATCAATGTGGCAGGCACAGGGGGGACTAGCTGGGCAGGTGTAGAAAAATTACGTGCAGAGACGCTAAAGGACAAAGTTAAAATTCGTTTAGGCGAGATGTTTTGGGATTGGGGAATACCAACAGCTGCCAGTTTAATCGAAGTTAAAAAGGCCGTCTCAAACATGCCGCTGATTGCTTCTGGCGGTCTCCGCAATGGATTAGAAGTTGCAAAGTGCATCGCATTAGGCGCTGATATGTGTGGAATGGCATATCCATTTTTGCGTAAAGCAGCTGAGTCAGAGGAGAATTTGTTTGAATTTGCAAATATGATCACGGCAGAACTTAAGAGTACGATGTTCCTGGTTGGAGCCAAAAATATCCAAGACCTGAAGAGTTCAAGGTATATATTGACGGGCTATCTAGCAGATGGAGCTAGCCGATGAAAGCAATTGATATGAAGGACGAGCTAGAGTCTAACGCATCCAGTGTAAGCGAATACATCCTTTCGTCATTAGAGGGGGATCCAATTGAATTATACCGTGCCTCGTCTCATTATATAATAAGTGGTGGTAAGCGATTACGTCCTTTTATATTAATCAAGTCAAATGAAATGTTTGGCGGCAACCCAAAAATCGCTATGCCTGCAGCTGCTGCCGTTGAGCTCATTCACAATTTCTCCCTCGTACACGACGACATAATGGACAACGATGAAATGCGCCATAGTGTTAAAACGGTTCATAAATCCTATGGTATGCCATTAGCCATTTTAGCTGGCGATATTTTATTTTCAAAAGCATTCGAGTTGTTGACTGTGCATGGAAGAGCTGGAGGCATTCCAGACAAAGCAATATGTGAAATGGTCTCCAGGCTATCTTCGGCATGTATTCAAGTATGCGAAGGCCAAGCTACCGATGTCCGCATGGCTTCCATGGAAAACAAGTGCTCGATCGAATCACCTCAATACTTTAATATGATTAGTAAAAAAACGGCTGCATTATTCGAGCTTTCTTGCACATTGGGCGTATTATCAGCGCCCGATTCGAGTACAGGCGATGTGGAGAACCTTTCAACGTTTGGAAGGAATATCGGTATTGCATTTCAGTTAGTGGATGACTTGATCGGCATCACAGGAGATCCTAATCTTACTGGCAAAGCTGTAGGTAACGATCTGCGAGAAGGAAAAAGAACTTATCCTATACTTCTAGCGCTGAAAAATGCTAGTGATGAAAACAAAAAGAACATCCTCAAAGTATTTGGCAAAAAGCATGCATCGACTAGCGATCTCAAGGAAGCAGTCAGCACGGTCTCTAAAATAGGGATTGACAAAGAGATAAGAATAGCAGCTAGAACACATGTAGAAAAAGCAGTACAATCATTGGCTGATTACGCTGATTCAAGACCCAAAAGAGCTCTTGAATCTTCGGCCTTCTTTATAGTAGAGAGGAGATTGTAACTCCATTGTCTTCGCCCTCGTCCGTTGATGAAAATACGAAAGATATTATCAAGATTATCGTGTTAAAAAATGCCATACAGTATGGCGGAAAAGCTAGAAACGAAATTGTTATTTCAAAAACAATTGCCCAAAGACCAGATCTTCGCAACAGCTTAAAGATTCTGATTCCTGAAATCAAAGTGTCGGTGGAGAAAATAAATTCGTTAACGCTGAACGAACAGAAAGTATTGTTTGCGCATATGGCCCCTCAACAACCTACTCCTGATAAAAAGATAAGAGATCATGCTACTAGCTTACCTGCACTACAAAACGCGGAAATGGGAAATTTCATGACGAGATTTCCTCCTGAGCCAAATGGTTATCCTCATTTAGGGCACGCCAAAGCTGCGATTATCGACGAAGAATATGCCCGCAGGTACAACGGAAAGTTAATCCTACGTTTCGACGACACGAATCCCTTAAATGAAAAGGCAGAATACTATGATGCAATCAAAGAAGGCCTAGAATGGCTTGGAATAGAACCAGATATTGTGAAGAATACGTCTGACGATATACAGTTATTATGTGATTACGGTAAAAAATTGGTCGAGATTGGGGGAGCATATGTCTGTACCTGTAGTCAGCCCGTAATGCGAGATCTACGGTCAAAAGGGATACCGTGTGATTGCAGGCGGGATACTAGCCCGGCTCGAGACCTGCTACGAAAATTCTTTGATGGTTCATTTGAACCTAACGCAGCTGTCCTCAGATTCAGAGGTAACATGGCTGATCAAAATACCGCTATGAGAGATCCAACACTTTTCAGGATAATTGAGGGTTATCATCCTAGACTACGTAACTCTAATAGAGTGTGGCCGACTTATGATTTTGCAGCACCATTGGAAGACAGTCTAGATGGTGTAACACATGCACTTCGAACAAAGGAGTATGAATTACGCAATCCACTGTACTTTGCTATACTTGAAAGGCTTTCACTCCGTAAGCCCTTGATGTTAGAATTCTCGAGATTAGAGTTCGAAGGTATGCCTCTTTCCAAGCGGAAAATTAAACCCTTGATAGAAAATGGCCTTGTCAAAGGCTGGGACGATCCTCGTCTTCCTACTTTGGCAGCGATCAAAAGGAGAGGTTTTCTACCACAGGCAATTCGCAAATTTGTCCTTTCCTTGGGTCTGACCCTGTCTGAAACTAAGCCACCGTTTGAAGCCCTGGAAGCATTTAACAGAAAAATTGTAGATCCTCAATCCATCAGATTATTTTTCGTTAAAGATCCAGTTCAATTGCAAGTGCGAAATGGTGATTTCACCAGACAGGTAACCTTGAACAACCATCCGAACATAAATCTGGGACACAGGAATATCCGAGTATCGAACCGCTTTTACATAGCTGGCGATGATGCAGCCAGTCTAAGAGTTGGAGACGAAATAAGGTTGATGGAATTATACAACATACGGATCCGTGATATTAAATCCCAACATATTTCACAGCTTCATGGCTCGTACTCTGCTAGTTGTGACACGAGCAGACTAATAATTGCTGAACAGACGGGCGACTATTTAGAGCATGATATGCCAAAAATCCAATGGGTTGCAGTGGAAGATGCATTACCTTACAGCATTGTGATTCCTAGAGCTCTTTACATAGAAGAAAATTATAACACAAATAGTCTAGAAACCTGTGAGGGATTTGCCGAGTCGTACGTATCAACCCTCAAGCAAGGCACGATTATTCAATTTGTGAGATTCGGCTTCTGCAGGATAGATGGAGATAATACCGCAATATTAGCCCACAGATAGAAGGGCAATTAACGAATGAATGAAATGAACTGAAATGAAATGAACTGAAATGAAAATTGCACGAATAAGGAACGCTAGTCTGGTCGAGACATATGCATTAGTTTCCGATGACAGAAGAAAACTAATTACCCGATCAGAAATTCAAGACCAGACAGGCATACCGATACCATCCAGCATTAAGGAATTTATGTTCAAGGGTTGGCTAGAAGAAGTTAGAGAACACCAAAGAAAGTTAGAATATGTCCATAAGGTAGAAGAGGTCGAGCTGTTGGCTCCTCTGCCAAACCCACCAAAGATAATCTGTTTAGCTTTCAACTATTATGATCATGCTAAAGACGCAGGTTTAACTCCATCTGATGAGCCCGTGATCTTTATGAAACCAAGGACGACTTTGAATTCTCCATATAGTGACATTATCTGTCCTTCTTTTGTTAAACGCCTGGATTACGAGGCAGAAATTGCTGCGATAATAGGCAAGTATACAAAAAAAGCATCGATAGATCAATCTGTTGATTCTATTTTCGGATACATGGTCATGCATGATGTATCTGCAAGGGATATTCAATTTAAAGATAAACAATTCACTAGAGGGAAGAGTATTGATACCTTTGCTCCATGTGGTCCATGGATTACAACGAAAGACGAGATCTCCGATCCACAAAACTTAGAGATCATTACTAAGGTGAACGGAGAGTTGCGGCAGAAATCCTCGAGTGTAAATATGGTAATCCCTATAAAGAAAATAATTGCTAGCCTGAGCACCTTAATGACGATGGAGGAAGGCGACATCATTTCGACAGGCACGCCTGCAGGTGTTGCAATGTCTATGAAGGAGCCAAAATATCTCATGGATGGAGACATAGTAGAAATTTCTATCGAAAACCTGGGCACTATTAGAAATAAGGTCGTGTTTCAATAAAGACGATCATCTACTTAAAGTGTCGAGTAGTTTTGCCAGTGGTATTAGTAAGAAAGTATACAGCAACCAAAGATGGCCGTGCTTTATCGCTTGTAGAATTAGTGGTCATATTTCAAGTAGATGTCTGTTCTTTCGCCAGAGTGTCTTTATAAATCCTGGTACTGGCCGAACGCAATACATACTCCAAACGTCCTATATATGGCAACATTCCTTAGTGTCTGTACTGGATCCAATGGTAGAATACCCTTGAGTGAACATATTAGTGAACTTGTTATCTTGTTGGCGTTATCAAATCCCCCCTGATAATGCAGTTGATTCGGAATGAGACAACAGACGTAGGATAGGGAAAGATGATACTTATGCTAATCGCATCGCACAGACAAAATCTTTTTCCCTTCCTAATTACGTATCAGAGCCGATGGTAATTTTTTCAATATCTATAATTTTATATATATAAATAATATAAAATGCGTTATTTGAGAAAAAAATATTTGGGAAATATCTCTTAACGTAAATATTATAAAGAAGGATTACGAATTATAATACGTGGTCTAATGGTCAGACGCGCCTTCCAGAATTCGATACGAGCAACTCTTTCTATTTGCCCAAAATGTGGAGAAATAGTGATTGATGATGACTGCAAATGTAAACGAATGCTTTTGGTTCTTATGTCGTAGCAAAGATAAAACAGCAAGTGCCGATGACGAGGATCTGCTATTTTGACATTTATTTTTTTATCACTCTTTTATCAAAAAGTGCCCTGATCCATTTAGAATCGTTCTGAATCCGAATGGTTTAATAGCTAAGTCACAAACTGACAAAAATTGAAGATAGTATGTCTGTTTCTCTTAATTTCCACTCTACAAGCGGTCTCAGATTAGTGGAGGTAAACTTGATATTTACGGAGCAAAGCTAACGAGACATTTGTCTGCGGACTTCTTATACTACAATTAGAGATAACAAGAAGCTTGTTCATTGATCTAGTTTATTGGTTCAGAATACCTATATCTGTTCATTCGATTCATAGCTTAATGAATCCAAAGATAATAATGCCTTTCAGTACTATGGCTATAGCAGCAGTAGCATTACTGTTTGCCTCAGGTCCTATAATCGCAAGTCAACAGGCATTAGCATTGGTAGTAGTGCACGGCGGCTACGGCTTCCACCATTTCCATCCATACTTCCATCCATACTTCCATCGCCACTTCTTCCATCCATACTTCCATCCATACTTCCATCGCCACTTCTTCCATCCATACTTCCATCGCCACTTCGGTGCCTATTAGTAACTGGAAAGATCATCCAAGCTATTTCCTATTTTTTATGAGCTCAGAGTAAATACAAAAGGTAATGACCGTTACTATGATTTCCCATTAGCTAAATAACATACACAGATCTTTTAATATAATCGAGTCAATGGTCCACTCAACTTATAACGTAGTTACAACTGGTACTTTCAGCAGGAAGGAAAAGATATTCAAAAAAGTGATGGGTGAAGCAGATGGTAGTTGTCAGTTATAAGGTCTTAATTTAGTATACACCGCAAAATTACATCTACTGGGTTTTGTTTGATAAATTTATTCTGCTCATTAATAACAATAGAGGAAGGACAGGTATACTTATAATCCGCAATTTTGATAATTATGATAAGGCAGATGAAAAAATTTAGCTACAGAGCAGACACAAACTATACTAAATTTGTATAATTCGGGAATAATGCCTGATATAATTGCTCTTGAGTTGGATATAAGCCAAGAGGAGGTGATGCGAATTATTCAAAAAGAAAACAGCGAAGAAAGAAGAAAAATGGTCATTAAAAATGCCTCGAACATCCCACTGTTAACCAAATTCCATTTTGATGAATTAGTTAGCGTCAATAAAGCTATTCAACTAGCACAATCTAGAATGTGGCGAGCTCTGAAAGTAGGGTCTGAATTTAACATCTCAAATGATGAGACCCAAGATATTTTGGAAATCTATGCAAAGTCCAAGGTTACACTGGTGATTTTGCACGTGGATTTAGTGGAATCAACTAGATTGCTAATGAACCTTCCTGTCGATAGACTTGCAACGATAATCCAGGCTTTTAGTCAGGAAATGTCTTTAATGATAGCTGCATACGGCGGATATGTACTGAAATACGTTGGGGATGCAATCCTAGCTTTTTTTGTGGTTGACGATAGGGACTTATATCTGCCGTCTATCAACGCAGTAAATTGCGCCTGCGCTATGATTAAAGTAATTCGGGAGGGCCTAAATCCGATATTGAATCAATACGATTATCCTGAGCTCAATGTAAGAATCGGAATAGACCTTGGTGAGAATGCGGTGGTACAATATGGGTGGGAGACTCACACGATAGATGGAAAAGTTGTATCAAAAAAGCCCCAGCTCGATATATTAGGATACACGATGAGCATCGCAACAAAAATGACTGCGCTCGCAAAGCCTGATCAAATCATAATTGGGCAATTAGTATATGACGTACTAGATGATAAACAAAAATCCACCTTTAAGCTATTGCCCATAAGCCCACTTATTTGGAATTATTCCAGTAGTAATACAGGCAATATTTATCATCTTTATGTCAGTATTACTGAGAACGAAAACTACTGAAGTCCTGTGATCGATCAACAATTATGATAATCTTAGTCCCACGACTAAATTTTATTATGTGAATTTTCAAATACTTTTTCTACATAGCAAGAAAAGCACGGGAGATATCACTATCACATTACAATCTAACTCAGTACGTATTCCCTTAATTGATGAGTGATAGAGATCTCACATCATCTAAGTACTGATGAAAAATCCTTGAAATATATGAGCAGGATCGCAACTTGACTGGTTGGTTTTGATACTTGTGATTGTGTTATGGATGATCCTGTCCTGTTTGATTAGTATCGAGGGGTAGCTTCTCACGCTCATTCGTAGATTCAATTCCTTATTCCATCTGTCAATTATACCATTATTTAGAACCATTTCACATCCAAACAATCAGAGCTAAATTAAGCTTAATATAACAGAAGTATTCATACGAGTAAGTCCTTCTTGTTCAGCTAAGGACATGGAGTGAACTACACACCTGTTGAAATGGGTGGCTTCTCTTCTCGGCAAAAATCTCGGAAGAGTTCTGGGCGTGTCCACACGACGCCCCTAGTCCAGAGATATACCCTGGACCCCGGTTGAGCTTCTTCAAACCCTGTCATTCGCTCTCTGCTCGACTAGCAGCGTATCACTCAGCATTGGTTCCTGTGCTATGTGCGCAAGCGTCACAGACGTTGCATCATCCTGCCATCCATTGGCAAAGGGGATACAAAAACATACCTGTCAGACACAATTCATCCACCGGTTTAACCGGTGGTCTTATGGAAATCATATAAATAATGTTGTTTGAGAATTAGTATTATGGAATGTGCAGTATATGATACATATGTACGAAAGAGTGACGGTAAAACGATGCATTTTGATGTTGTAGTAGAGGCGGACACTACTCAAGAGAAGGCAATAGAATACGGAAAGCAATACCTCGCAAGCGTTGGTCAAGGCGAGCAAAAAATGACCCAAGAAGAATGTCAGTTCTGTCATATC
>Ga0153924_1001215_pt1 | contig 13639 bp, 14 predicted proteins | sample TSNJ008MetaG_FD_104709 | JGI IMG/M metagenome (GOLD analysis project Ga0153924, IMG submission 104709) | Attine ant fungus gardens microbial communities from New Jersey, USA - TSNJ008 MetaG | ecosystem: Host-associated > Fungi > Mycelium > Unclassified | place: USA: New Jersey, Wharton State...
GAGTTGATGCATCTTGTCGGAAGTTGCTGGCTTACGAGTCTTGTACAGAGGTACGGCTCCAACAGAGTCTGCATGAGTACATAACAGAAACCAGAAAACCATGATAAGTTCAAGCGTCTTCCGAGAAAGAAGTTGGACATTCTGTTTATTCCTGGAGCGCTTGCATGATGAAGGTGATAACTACGGAGGGACTTGTGAAACGAGGATAAGAGCCATACCCAATCCTTTATGTACTCTGACAACCATCTATTCGGTGATAGTTGGCCCCATCCCTGACACCATCTCCCCAAGCCATCAGAAATTCCAAGGCTTGCAACCCCGTGTACCATTTCCGAGCCTCCAACTCCAGCAAGTTTTGTTCTTTTACTAGATCCAAATTTCGTCATCATGTCGTTCAAAGGTCGTAAGCATATGGGAGAAATCGTTTCTGAAAGAAATAGGAAGCTAGCTCTCGTCGAATCCTGAAGAAAAATAGTGATATCGAGAAATTCTAAGACGGGAGAATACGAGAAACGGAAAATGAGTGGGTAAGCGACAACGCCTTTCCCGGCTCCATAAATAGCTGTAATAAGCTTTGTCAGGTATAATTATGTATGCAGTTCAGTACAAGCTCTCACTTTGGCCGGTTTTTCTCGCGCAAGCCATGTTTGTCCTTCATCATGCTTCACCCCGACTTGGAACTTAATCAAGTTCAATATCTCATGCCGGTTGAAAACCCCGACATTATATTGCACATATGACTAGATAGCTTCCTTCAATGTTTTACTCTATCTAACATTGCATCTCTCCGTGACTGACAAGTTCATTGCCAATTATTCACAGGCATCGCGCCGGGTCAAAATGGTCTACCGAACGCAGAGTCTGGGATGCGAGCGTGACTTCGTCGACTTCCTGTGACTGGCCGAAAGTGTGACGACCCCAGATCATTGGTGGCACAGTTGTACATGTACAGCCGGTGATATCTGAGCGCGTGCCAACACTGAAATCAGCTGAAATTCTTAATTCACGGACGGTGTCAGCTTTTTCTGAAAATTCGTTGTCAGTTGTTGACTTCGATGGCAGCACTCTCTTATCCCCTAGTCAGGCCATACCACTGGCCAACTATAGTTCCCCGAAAAACTATACCAGTCTATCCACCTCCAGAACCTCTTGTATATCCATCATTGCCTTCCAAACCTCGACAGCTTCCGGTTACCTCGAAATTCACGCTCTCGACACATATAGTGCCTGCTGCACATCTACGGACACTCCCTTATGCTCCGACGCCGCCGCCACTGCCGCCAAACTCGTCAAAAGCTGAACGCAAGGCACAGAACGAGCGATTCCATAGTCAGCTGGATATTCTGGCTGCACCTCCCGTATCATCTGGACATCCGATACTCTTGTGGCTATGCCTAAATCGTTTTGTCAGGAAAGGAGCGAAAGGAATGGGGTTAACATTGTTTTTTGCACATGCCAACGGGTTTCCGAAAGAAGTACGCAGAAAATTTTATTGCAGTCACAGACATCACTCATAGATTCTTTAGACTTGGGAGCCTACTATTGAATCTGTCTTGGACTCACCATCAGGAGGACTTGTGGACGAGATCTGGGTATGGGAAGCCGTACAACATGGTGATTCAGCACTTCTCAATGGAGATTCTTTGGGGTACCTTCGTATGATGAATCTTATCTCTCAAGTCCTGCTGATGACGACAAGTTTGCAGTTGATTGGGCAGATAATGGGCGTGATATTCTCAATTTTTTACATTACTTTATACCTGCTTCTCTCACCGATGCTCCACTACCAACTTGCCTTAGACGTGTCGACCCCGAAGAGACCAAATACAGGTTGAAGCACGGTTTCGGGAATCGAACATTGGTTGGTATCGGGCATTCATATGGAGGCTGTACGACGTGAGTTTCGCGATCTTTTCAGCAAACATAGTCTACAAGATCTCGTTACGAAAGGACATTCGCTGCCTTGGAAAACCCCAAGCTCTTCTCATCTCTTGTACTAGTCGATCCTGTCATCAGACAACCCTACGACCGGCAAGGGGAAGACCCTTCTGATCAACATACTACGGGACTGATTTCTAGTTCGCTCAACCGCTGTGAATCGTGGCCATCGAAGTACGTTTTTCAATGAATCTGGTGATTAGTTGATCCTGACGCTAATCTGCAGGCAAGACGCTCTTCAGAGCATGAGGAAGAACCCATTCTTTAGCGTGTGGGATCCAAAGGTTCTCGAAATCTACGTTGAATGTGGACTCTACGATACTCGATGCCCCGCTGGAAGATCAATTTCCAGACTCAAAATGCCTGGTCTCCAGGAGGCAGTTGTTTTTGCTGGCACACTCACACAATTTGAGACATTCCAGCGGATGCAACATTTAGATGAAAGGATTGAGCTTCTATGGATCGTCCCTGGTAAACCTGGCGCACCAGAGTGGGTAGCATCGTCTTTTGAGTCCGTGTTGTCGAGACTCACGAAATGACTTCTAGATTTGGTCCCCCCGGATCGACGCGCTTAAGGGTTTGGGTGAGGCCGAAGAATTCCTCAAATGTGAGGATATCGAAGGCAGGCCATCTAGTAGGTTTTGCCTAGTTCAGAGTACTTCTGCATTGCCTTATGGGTGTCAATCCAGATACCACAAGAGGCCCCGCGCGAGCTCGGTGAGCATCGAACTTTGTTTCCTAAAGTTTCTCATGCTGAACGCCACTTCTTTTCCTGTCAGCACTTGAGATAACCAACTTTATTGCAAGGAAATACGGAAAATTGCGTGATCTCAAAAGTAATTTATGAGTAAATTTGTATACCGTGTAAGCCATCACTTTTATCATATCCGTTGGTTACATGCCTTGTGTTGATACATTGCCGGTGCTAGGCTTTGCGGGCCCTCTGCGTCTTAGCGATGGCTTGCCTGTTGCGGAAGAGAAATCTAGATCCAAAACAAGCTATCGTCACGTGATGTCTGTCGTTGGCGCAATCGCAATCCGCTCCGGTAGAGAATGCAGGGTTAGCTACTGCAACTGGCTATGCAACTGGCTCCGGCGATGACAGTCATTTGCAGTTTTAGCTATGCAATTTGTAATGATAGTCATAGTCAAATATATCTCAGCCCGATCAAGATAACAGGAGGGTGACGACCGGAGATTGAGCTAACCAATTATGGGGAGTGAATATGATAGCGAGTTAAGCCCAATTGAGAAGGCAAAGTATTAACAAAGGTAAGGGTCTATCCTCTTACCAGGAGTATACTCTAACGTTCACGCAGTGTTTCGGGATGAATAAAGAAATTGCGATCGCTGGGACCTAGGACCAGAGATGAAAAGGTTGATCTGGTTATAGTTTGAATACCCTCGAGCATAGTATCGAGACTCACCAATGCACGGAAGTAGCTAACGGAAGTAACTAACAGACATAGAATGAAAAATCTTGATGACGAGGTGAATATTACAGTCGTGAGGCCTGACAGTGCTCTAGATATCTTAATGTCAGGATAAAAGTACTTTGCTCTTGGGATTAAACATACTTTCAAGGTGGTGTATACTCTCGGAGTAGTACTTTTGAGCCCGATAGAGATAAATTAAATCTTGCAAAACTTGGGTATACCCCCTAGAGGATATTAGTAAGGAGGGTAAGGGGCTTTCACTGATTCATCCTATCCTATATCCTAATAATTACATCTCCTCTGGCAAATCTGAAAGTTTTGCCGTTATAATCAATTTCCAAGATGAACTCATAGGTAAATAAGTTACTTTGATTTGAAACCCTCCACCCAAATAGCATTCTTGTAAAAATAACTATGGTATACTGGATTCATATTTTAGCTTGTCTCGAAGCAGAAATATTTAGTCTAACATACGACTCAATCTTCATCTGTACAGGTATTATTGAAATACATTTCCATCTTAGGAAAGACCATTAACTAATATTTGAATACGTCAGGCCATTCCAATATTGACCTAGTGAAAACCCATAGAGTTGGACTGAGTTCGAGCACCGTGTGATAAATTGATGGATTTTTTGAAGAAAAGAAAACCCATAAAGAGTGTTTATCGATTAGCCCATTCATCTGCTGAGACTGCGTGCTTACAAACACAATTACCATGGGCCAGTCACTGTCTTTATCCACTGATGATGGTAATAGGTAGAATACTCAAATAAATTCAATTGATGTGGCAAGCCTCTGGAATAAAAATGTCCATGCACTGTGGCATACCTCGAAAGATTGACCATAGAAGTCTTCGATGGGTCACCAGAATGGATAATATTTCCCACATCATTCCATCGATGCTGCTTTTTCTAGTCAAGTTGTCCTATTCGTACAACAATGCGATCAGGTTTCAATCGAAATATCTACTAACCGATTCGTCATACTCTGAGGCTGTCATATTTTCGCCGGTTTTGACAATAGACTAGAGCAGATTGCTGCAATCTTTTCCCAGACTAATTGGTGCCAAGATGCCGAACATAAATTTCAGATTGTTTCCAGGTATGTCGGCATGGACAAACTGCTAAATTGACTTCCCTATTCTGAATTACGTGCTATATATAGATGTTAGTTCCAATAGAATGAAGCCTGATCAAACACAGTGATATTCTATAAGTCTGATCAGTTTCCTGCTATGCCACAATTGTGAGGAAAATAGAGACAGAGGGCTTTTTGGCACTTTTGCTGAGCATAAGGTGCTTGAAGTGTACCATAAGAACTATAACATATAGGTAGTCTTCAGGGTGAAATGACAATAACCATCGGGTAGCGCGATACTGTGACATAGTGACATCACGCTTGGGAACTCGGGAACTCATTATAGATTTCCTCAGATTCACACATGCAGTCAGGCTTCCCCATTGTTTGATGCGGATAAAGTACATACTTCCCAAGACACAGGCTTACTGTTATTGGAAGATCAATGATTGCTATACAACAGCCACTTGACTCCTTCCCACGTCTCCCTCCAATTAAAACGCGCCTGCGGGCGTCTATACACTACACTGACATGCTTGATCAGCTCTCGATGAGCGTTTAGGACGCTGATTTACCAATTGTGCGTTCATCATCCTCGCGCATCACGCGTTTCTCCTTGAGGATACGTTCCATTTCTTCAAAGGCACTTCGAACGACACTTGCTGGATCAACTGCTTGGGTGTTTGGACCCGATTTTTTGTGAGATTGGATATTGTTCGGCCATTGGTCTTCGGATATATTCATTGAAGTCAGCTTCATACGAAGATCTGCTACGGCTTTCTTGTAGGCTTCTAAAGATTCTTCATAGAGATCGTAGACACAGATGGCACAACCGGACATGCAGCATGCTAAGACAGGAACAAGTGAGAGACAAGCAAATCCATCATGCATGAGACATTATACCATCCGATTCTGGTGGCGGAGGTTCTACCGGTATGACAAATCCTTGAAATGTTGATTGGGGTGAAAGGGTGTCTGTAGCTTCCGTAACAAGCAATTGTCGTTGATTGTTTTGACACCTTTTCAGGGCTTCCTTTCCTCTCAACGACTTTTCCAGAATCCAGTATCTATCTCCAAGATTCCTCCCACCTTGATAGGGGACCTTGGTGCAATTTCTGGCCCTCAAGCTCCGACTACATCGAGCCATATCATGATGGGAGAGAAATTGAAATGAACATCGATTAATTAAGGTGGGGGACATAAGTTGGGTGAGAAAGGATCTCGGTATGATACGTAATCAACCATACAAGCGATCTGCACTGACGGCCCGCCATGCACGGACGGGTAGCTGCCGACTCAGGCCCTGCGTCGATTATTTGGTATGTGCCTAGATATCCATTCCTGTTTCAAGTGGAGATTGGTCCACTACACACATCATGTCACGCATCACGGCCTATTTTCGTTGAAAATCCCGACTGTACATTTTCAAGAAGCCTGCTGGACTGTGACAGCCCTGTCACCTCGGATGAAAATGTTTTGAACTCGAGCCCGGAGTTTCCAAATGACCGGATGGAGCAAGGCAACCTTGCACGGCTGTCCCCGCAGATACATATATTACAGGCTAGCCCCAAGTCATCCCACCCCGAAATGCATCTCCCTTCCATGAACCTTCGTCTTTTTGGCCCCGTTCACTACGATGAACCACCTACACCACAAGAACCACCAGACAATCACACCCCACTGTCGCCTCCTCGACCGCGAAAACGTTCGTCAACCGGGGACAGCATCATGACGTCCACTCTGCGGCACTCACTTCCCATTCCGTCTTCATCGCACCATGTACCAACACCTAAAGAAAGAGCAAGGAGCGTTGACGAGATGTGGTCTCCGTTACAGCGTTTGAGAAATCTGCTTCCAGCCGGTAAGATTTATCTATGTTTACTCAATTCAAAGCTCACTTGGTGTGGACAGCATCCAGGGATGAAACGCGACCGGCAGTGGGTGCCTCCACTCCCACCGATGGTTGTCCTTCTCAAGCAGAGGACCAAAATATGATCTCGGACATAGTCAGCATAAGTCACGCTACAGATTCAGAAGCAGATGTTCATACAAGCGTGTCGGAAAATGGGTTTCAATCAGTGCTTACGACTTGTGGCATTGAGATGATTCAAGGGACAGCTTCTGCTGCCGTATCCTCCCTCACGGATAGTCCAAGAATTTCTCATCCAAGCACGACGCAGGTCACTGATGATGATGCACAAATTTCCTCTGAGATGCTCTCTCATCCAATCGATACCAATGAGAAGTCTTCCCTCCTGGTTGAGGATGAACGTCAAGACTCTGAGGTCACTATTGGATCAAGAATCGGCAACTCAAAACGACCTAAACCAACCAGTCTGTTCCTCACATCCCATCCCAAAGAAAATCTGGAAACACATTTGACTCCTACACCTCAAACGGCCCCTCCTGTTACTGCAAGAAGTCCACGACCTCTTCCTCCTCTTCCAGAAGTTATACGTTTAGTTAGGCCTCTCCCTCAGCCTCCTGCACCCCTCTACACTTCTCCTGCGAGTTCCCCGCCCCTTTACAGTGCCTCCCAATCACCATCAGCTATCTCCTCATCTGTTTCTCAAGCAACAGCAAGGTCCCCGGCGGACCTTGTTCTAGACCAGCTCTCTGACCAACCAAACATCTCCAGGCGCCCCGTTGCACCAGTCATCCCCAAAGATTCTAGTTCAAAAACCCCCTTGGCAGTGGACATACCTTCATCCTCATCCTCTGTAGCAGTCAAACGTCATTGGCCATCCGAGTCAAGCGAGGTTATATCAGATACGTTGAGCACGTCCGATACTCGTCAAAAGGACGACAAACAAGTCGGGAGAAGAATTGCCGACACACTCAGCCCCAACCAGACTACCATTCCCGCTTGCAGATTTCGAGATACAGATGTATCGAAAGGACGACGTCGCACGCCCATCGCTCGCCCCCAAGCAATTTATATAATTGGCAATCTTTCTGACGACTTATATGACAACGGGGAGGAGGAGGGATGTACTTCTGAGTCCTCTATTAGCGAGAGCTTGAGTACTAGCCTGGATCTGCCAGTCGATGTCGATGCTGATGAGGACTTGGATGACAAATCGTTTATGTTCAGCAGTGAAGATGGTATCATATCGGAAGAGTTAGATGACTTTGAGGAGGCGTATATTGGTTTGGCACAACCGAACGTTGTCACTTATCAGAAGGAGTCTCATGTTCATGTCAAAAGAGTTACCAGGGCCTGGGTTCTGGGGAGTAATGCACAGATGCGGCTGGGGTTCAATAACCCACGCGAAGCCTAACCGCTTTGCCTATCCATACATTCATTTGATGTTTGATTTTCATTTCTTCTATCTTCAGGAAGTCGTTCATTCATCCATACCCCACCGGACATTCTTCATCATACATACCCCATGTGTTTGTGTCATTCATTGTATTCGATATCTTCTGTTGCATAGTTACTATCAGATTAATATTACAATGTGGCTGAAACAGGTCTGTCCGGAAAATCGGACTATCACTTGTAGATTGATGCGCCTCGGAACCAGCTACGTTTACAAAAGCTGAGCTCTGAAGCCAAATGTGAGCTGATCTTTCCTTCCATTACTCCCAGTCTGCTTAGGATATTTCAGCAAACTTCAACATTGAATTCACCAATGCAGTTCTGGGATTACACTTCTGGGTTGTCGCCGACATCATTACTGTCCAACATGTACTCAGGTCCAAGTGTAGGCTTACAATTGTGACTTGAGCACCCCGGATGCACGAATCAAGACTCAAACAGCTTTTGGCCGATTCATAATCGTTTCGGTTCCCCAAGTAAGTAATATGGGCAGGGAGCCCTCATAGCTCCCCAAACCAGTCAAAGACACCGGGAACGTCCTCCCCAACCTCTCTCTCTTCGAACACAAACCCTGACATATGGAACTCCATTCGTGCTCATCTGGCCATGCCCTGCTTGCTACCCACCTCGTCTCCAGCCCTGTGCTGCCTCTTCTCCCTTATAATTTTCTATTTTTCTCTGCTTCTGTTCTGTGTTTGTCTTTTTTGTTTGATTTGATTTGTGTATTTATGAGAGGCACCGAGCCTCCGTAGTCAGTAGACTACCGCGGACTGTGTACCTACACCGCGTAATGAGTTGATGAATTAAAAAAATCTCATGACCAATATCATAACTATCAGGACCAACATGAGGGAAAGAGGAGCATGGACCATGCATCAACATACTACCACGTGCGTTCATCCTCGTTGAGTCAGAACAAGCAGCTAACCTTGAAAGCCTTCATCAGGGAATAGGTCTCTATTGTTTCAACCGCTGGTTTATGGGAGCAGGACGCATTCCCACCTTTGTTCACACCAAGCTACCTCTGACAAGCATTTCCCTCCGCTGTCACTTGCAATGTCTTCCTGGAGCCTTGTGCTACTTGGCCCCAGTGCATGTTGAAGATGCGTTACGCGAACCTCCAGCTGACTATGAAGTCCTCGAGACCACTAAAAGAATCTTTGTTGGAGGTGCAGCGTTTAATAGAGTCACCGGTAAACGATTGATCGGTTTGTACAATTATACGGATCGTGAGTTTGATTTTGATAAGCTGGCAGGGGAGAACTGGATGCCCTGGCTCATAGAACAGAAATCAGTATGACTGTTTTCTACGACTTCCCTGGACCTTCTGAGACAAGGGCTGAAGACATGTCTTATGTCCGTTTGTGCGGTGACCAATTTACTCTCCATGGGAGCCATTCAACGATAAGCTTAGTGAACTTATCGTATGCACACATTTGCTTCTCGAGCACTGACATACCATTAATCTCTGATACTCTCACCTGTCAGGTAAGAATTACAGCACCTGCGGTCTTGAATCACCGGAATCCCATTAGTTTTGCTACCAAAAACTTATGGGAGCGACATCCGATTATCCCAGGTAAAGCATAGCACTTCTCATTCAAGGACACTCAACAGTAAAGTACATCAAAGGACTTTTCATCCATCGTGCGCGCAAAGATAGCATGTTATCTCCACTGCTATGAGTTCTGAACACCCCTGCATTTGTTCCCTTGTCTCTAATTTTGAGCAATGGCGAGAAAACTGACAACAGGTATACCGGTTTTCGTTGGCAGGCCCAAATGCTAATTTGAGTCTGGCAAATAAATTGACGATCCTCTCATCGATGACATAGTTGTCTTGGGTATCGGTCATCCTCTGGTTCTTGTTCATCAGGATTCAAAAATCCCTCTCCCCTTCTAAATCAGCATTTATTGATGCTATCTGGCCCTCGATCAAGTATCTCAAGATCATTATCCCCCAACACTCTTGCATCATCAGACAGATGATCATTGAAGCTGATTCCGAAACCAAACCTTTTGCGCTGTCTGATCAAGGCTCAATAAAACCAAGGATACAATCACTTTGTACCAGAATGAGATCGATGCTGCGTACACAGCGTTAGAAGTCGAAGAAGGAACGGTCGCGAGACCCCTGAGCAAATACGTTAGAGATGTCTTGAATCAAGTTGCAAAGAGGCCCATAGAGGACTCAGATGTATCCTCACTCTCCCCCATAAGGACAAACTTATTGAATTACGGATTCGGGGAAAGATCTGTGGTAGATCTGATGCTGGAGGTCCGACTAGGTCTGGTCTCTGTGCCTGTATTTGTTGTTCAGACAAGTCTGGACCGTGATCTCAATTACCGTTGTCAATGGCGTTTTGAACATTTCAAATGAGTTGTTTGTGATTCTTGATTGGCTCTCTCATTTATCTACCAGAAACCGGTCATGCTATGCAAGCCGGTGTTGAGAGTCTTCACTTGTGATTGTGACTCATCCCTCACTTACAGCTTTGCCGTATGCTGATGCAGATGATCAAGTTTACATTCACAAGGCAAAAGCACCTGCGTTTTGCTCTTGTCCACCTGATACACGCCCTGTACCCACAATTTTTCTTCTTATCCACGGTATCAAAGAGACGGGAAAAGCTAGTAGCTATGGTACAAGTCATTTGCGTCTTTGGCGAGTGTCACATTGCCCCATCATTACGTTTCCTCCCAGAATTCATCGGAGAGCTCAAGGACGAATCCTTCAGAGTCTTGCAAAAAAATCCACACCAAAATCAAGATCAAACAGCATTTGAAGCTAACCCCAGAACGGGTTGTAAGTGGAGCAGTCCTACGTATTCATGTGGTATAGGATTTTCCAGGAAGGAGTAACTTGAGTATTGAAATATACAAGCATTTCCAACAGCCGGGAATCTTCAGGTTGGAGTGGGCCTCTCAGGATAATTCACCGTGTAAAACTAGCATCAAAATCAATAATATAGGTGATAATTTGGCCCCCAAAGCACAGCAAGCTAACTGGGCTGATCATTGCCTCAATCATTCCCCACTTACCTTATCGAACTTCAAGGTGGAATTCACCGATTCCATTTCAGGATGACAGTTTTGAATTGTCACTGAGGTATGCACATTATCACTATTAACATGTAGATTTCCCCCTCAAATGTATTTGTAGGCTTATGGTAGTGATCTACGTACTCTGGATGCACAAATCAAGAGCACAGCAGAAAACTTGAAATCCTTCCAACTGGTTTTGAGCTGTCTTAATCTTACGAATGGTGGCACTTGAATTACGGAAGAAACTAAATGCTTTTGCAGGAAAATTTGCATATTCATAAGATAGAAAAAGGTTGGATATGAGTAGGTTAAGCTGATTCATTAAATGGAGTCTTCTAATAAGAACATATCATAAGACCCACAAAAAGGTAACTGATCAACTCACCACTTCATATCCTGCAGCTCCATCAGTGAGGCTGAGGAGACTTCAGCCACAGTTGGCACCTCACTACCAATGTGCTTGAGGATGAATGATTCAATAAGAATGGTGAGATTATCAGGAGGTAGAGGTTGCCAGAATAGCTGCACATTCCATGTTTTGTTTTTTGGGTTGTAAAGGCCCTGTGGACAGGGAACTTGGAGGTTTTACCCCCATGCATGTCTTACCATGAGTTGGAGCCAAAACGTGCCAGAACCAGTTGCTGCCAAATTGCTTCCATCAGCTTCTGTAATATAACATTGAATCAAGGATGTCTAAATGCTGATGTCAAACATACCTTCTTCCAAATCAATTAATCAGGGAAGTGAGTAATATTTATGTTAACCAGTCAGTTATATTGGAAATCACATAGTCACGAGGTGTGCCAAGTAACCGGCCTTCTCAAAAAGGGATTACCTCATCCGACTGGAGTATAGCTTAACGTATTTATTGAAGAATACCATGTATCCTACTGCGGACTGGAATTGAGCACCGCGTTACAAATTTAAGAGGGAAAAAAGTTGACATGTGACTGATACATCTGTTGCAAATTGTAAAATGTCGTGAACGGTGCTGCACTTGATGTTACAGTTGGCGTTGGAGCTAATTTTGCAGGTTCTGAGCTGAGGTTCTGATATGTATTTTTCTAACTCAGCAATTTATTACGCGGTGTGCGTAGACAGTCTGGCTGAGGTTGTGATACTGCATTTTTTCTGGGATTACATAAGTAGGTTACTTCGAGAATGGGTTTTCTATTTGGTTCTAAGTCTCATGCCAAATAATTTTTATAATGACATAACAGGCTTAAGCACTGTGATTCTGACTGTGATTCTGACTTAACTCCTCTACATCATGATAACACCTTAGGACATAATACAAAAACATAATTGCTCTCTAATTCATCGACATGGGAAACACACATTCTGGTTTTAATCTTACTCGCACTTCTGGTGCATTAGACTCTTTTGTAGCTGATCTTGGTGGTGACATCGTGTATGAGAAGAGGTGCGCTTATATTCTTGTAGTCTTAATCTGTCTGCCACCAAACAAATACCCACAGCCTTGGCTCAGCTCGATTTCTGAAGACGGTCAAGTGTCGGCATCGGCATGGCTTCTTAGTTGTTAAAGTCTTCATCAAGCCAGATCCTGGACTGTCCTTACGAACATACCATAGACGTCTCAAAGGTTTGTTGTTTCTGTAAGGGTCAGACTTACTCACTTCTCATTTGATATAAAAGTTGAGAAGGAGACTCTCACCGACATTCCTAATGTCTACAGTTACCAAGCCTTCGCAGAAACGGAAAAGGCTGGCTACATAATTCGACAATGGATTGCAAGCAATCTCTATGATCGCATCAGGTGTGTAGTATCACCTGTGTCGTAATCGCTGTACTGATCTGCGAAGCACACGACCTTTCCTAACTATGGTCGAGAAGCGGTGGATTGCCTTTCAGTTGCTCAATGCTTTGCGTGATGCTCGTAACCGTAAAGTATCGCATGGGGATATAAAGTCTGAGAATATACTGGTAACGTCGTGGAACTGGATATACCTCACCGACTTTGCCTCCTACAAACCTACTTATCTGCCGCTCGACGACCCAGCCGACTTTTCATTTTTCTTTGACACTTCTGGACGCAGGACGTGTTATATCGCTCCAGAACGCTTTTACACTGCCACGGACAATCCAGAGATTAGCTCGAAGAAATCAAAGATTGCCATGGGTGAACTGGAGGGAAAGCGAGATGGCAAAGTGACAGAAGCCATGGATTGTTTTAGTGCTGGATGCGTGATAGCCGAACTCTTCCTTGAGGGAGCACCACTTTTTACGCTTAGCCAACTCTTCAAGTACAGAGAGGGAGAGTATGAAGTGCATACACACTTAACTCAGATTGAAGACAAAGGTATCAGAGTGAGTTGCACAAACCATCTAATGAAGCCGACTCAATGTCATTAGTAGACCCTTATCAAACAGATGATCTCTCTTGATCCCATCGAACGACCCAACTTTGACACCCTTTTGCATACTTCGCGAGGGACTCTTTTTCCTGAATCATTCTACTCCTTCCTACACAACTATGTGACGTCGATAAATGAAATTCCTGCAAACCCTCCTTTCAATAATCTTGCGACCACCTCGATTACAGCAAACTCAACAATCAAATCAGCCTCCACGCCCTCCGTTCATACTCCTACCGAATCAAACCCTGATGTTCTTCCCGGCGCTTCAGACCACCGACTTGAGCGCATCTGGGCAGACTATGAAAGTGTAGAATCATGTATCTCTCAAGAATCTTACCAGGAGAGTCCCAAAATGGGTGTAAAGATTGAACACAATTCGCTTGCACCCCTGGCAAAATCACTCCAGGTTCATTTTTCACCTGTAACCATATTTTATGTGCC
>Ga0153924_1001216_pt1 | contig 13620 bp, 18 predicted proteins | sample TSNJ008MetaG_FD_104709 | JGI IMG/M metagenome (GOLD analysis project Ga0153924, IMG submission 104709) | Attine ant fungus gardens microbial communities from New Jersey, USA - TSNJ008 MetaG | ecosystem: Host-associated > Fungi > Mycelium > Unclassified | place: USA: New Jersey, Wharton State...
ATATGTCAACCTTTCCTTTCTTTCCATTTAAAAAAGAAATCCCTGCGGATTTCTAACCTCTATTTAGTAAGTTAACTCTACTCATTATTATCTGTACACATTTCTCTAATTGCACAACTACTACAAAAGTCATCTATATGCTCACAGCACTCACAACCACAATAGTCTGATTCATTATAGTATTCACACATTCCACCAACATCATGAATACATTCAAACATTTTGCACATAGCATTGCCTCCTTATATCATTTTTGCATTAAACCCATGATAGGTTTTCCTTCTTCAATTTATAGTATCTATAAAGTATCCGCTACCATCAGCAAACGTTAACAAAATACCCGTGTCTGTCATATCTGCCTTAATAATATCCTCTGCGTTTATGTAGTTTTCTGGCATGACATCCCCTTTTCTAAATACAGAAAATGTTGCAATTGCAAGTGTTATTGCTAATAAGATACATGTTACCGTCTTTTTCATTACGCCACCTCCTTAATAAAAGTGATTATTAGTTCATTTAAAAGTTCTTTTTCTTTTTCCCATGAGATAGTAAAGTTATTACGTATTTTATTAGCTTCTTCCTCATATTTTTGGCATATATCATATGAAGGGGAAATGTTTCCAAAAGGCCTATAGCCTGTAATAATCGCTATGTCTCCAATCTCATATATATCTGCGTTCCAACCATAAACCCCACAAGTATAGGATACTGGGTTAATATAGTTTAATAACGATTGTAGATTGCAATATCCTACGCTTATTCTTGTAACATAGCCATTATTAACGACACTTCTAGTTGTTTTATATTTCATATTATTTTCCTCCAATTATTCTTATACCTATTAGGTATTGAAATAAAAAAAGAAGCTTTTCAGCTTCCTCATTGAATTGTTCATTCTATTTGACTATAACCACTTGATTTTATGACGATCAAGAAAACCGACAATGTCCTCTTCGTTCTCAAATCCGGCTTCATAGTCACTGACCAGAGCTTTAAAGACCTTGTTAACATCGGATACAAGGTATATATCGCCGTTTGGCTCCTTGTAAAATTCGTTGAATTCTTCTTTACTATCTGTGAAGAATCCTTTGATTTCCGTCCATAGGCTCCGTGCTTTTTTAACTGCATCTTCATAATTTCTATTTCCCATTTCTATATTCTCCTTCGCTGATTTCTTTTAGATGTATGAAGTGTTCAGTATATTCCCCACTTTTAAGTTGTGCGATGTGTTCAATCCATAGCCCTTCTTCCAGTTGGGTATCTGTTAAAAATGTGTTGTGATAAACTTTATGATTGCCCGTTGATTGTAATTCAAAATACTTTTTATCTGCCGTTTTGGTTTTGATAACCATTTTTTCTTCCAACCCATTCAAAAGACAGTATTCTTTTATATCGTCATACTTACGAGACGCGAAGTTCCCAATTATATAGTAATACATATTTTTATGTTCTCCTTTCAAATGTTTGATTACCAGTTACAAATACACTTTGTACACTTACTAGTTTCGGCGTGTGTCTTTGCGTTTTTCAAATTCTCTTGTAAACTATAATGTTCATTACAAGGAGTTTGAAAGATTTCAAAATGTCCGCATGTGAGACGCACAATATAGATCATATTATAAGCAAATTCAAGTGTAAAACCCTTTTCCTTGCGTTCATCATACCGCTGGACTATTTTCATGATGTATTCCAGTTCTTCGGCGCATGCTGCGGACTTGATCAATTTGTCAATATCCGGCACATATTTCCCGTTTTCGTTTTTCTGGTTGTCGCTCATTATTTGATAGTTGATTTTCATAGAATCCTCTCTTTCTTCCACGGACAACGCCGGGGTTAGTGAAGTCATTAACAGTAGTTTGTTATATCAACGGTATACCCTGCGGATAATTGACTGGTTAATTCACTAATATCATTTACATTTATCAAGTTATTACATACCCAAAATGTAATATCTTCGCATGTACCTTCGCCTACATCGTCACAATACTGATCATAGTAGTCATTGCTGATAGTTTCGGACACATGTGCCATTCTTGCTTGTGCCTTTCCACTATCATAATATCTTGTCTCAATATACATTTTACACCCCCTATACTAACTTTATTGTTTCAATTGTGTTGTATTTATTGTCGTATATCTCAATTTCAGCAGGATAAGTACACCCCCTGCATTCTCCTAGATGTTCAAGCGTGTACTTGCGATAGATGTAATAACCTCCTTTGTGTGTAGATCTCTTTTGGTACTCCTCCGCGATTGAGTGCAGTTTATCTATGGCTTCATAATCTGTATAATGATGACATGTGTTTTTTAAATGCATTGCAATTTCTGACATTTTTTTAACTAGTTCTTTTTTCGTTTCAAGTGCAAATCTTTTCTTGTCAAGGATCTTTACAAAAGCTTCCTTGTCTAGATTCACGGACATATACATAGGCTCAATTATATTACTATAGTCTTCGTTGCTAACTTCGTACCCTGCGATTCTTTCAAACTCATGTTTCATCATGACCTTGTACCTCCTCTTTTTTGGAATAGAAATTAGGGCTTATAACCGATGAAAGCTATAAGCCCTAATTTTATGCTATGAAACTTTTTTAATACTCAGTATATGGGTCTACTTCGGGAAGATCTTCGAATGTAATTTCTTCCTCATCTTCATATGGAGAATTTTCTGTCCAGTCAACCAAACGAAAACTTTCAATCAGTCCGTTCTCATTACGAGTAACAAAGATTTTTACAAGCCCTTTTTCTTTTTCCCAAAATGAATAACCGCAAGAATCGCTTTGAAGAATTACACTACATTCAGCTTGTTTAAACCATTCTTTCCTGTTCAGTTCTGTATAAGGGGAAATGAAGCATTGTTCTCCTTGATTGTTTACGAGGATCGCTCTGGAATCTTCATCACAAAAAAAAGTTCCATTTTCATCAATGTCCACCACGCCCCAACCGTGTGCGGTCGCTTGTCGGTATGCCTCTGACTTATTATTGATCCGAATAATGTCAATAGCAACTATATCTGTTACTATGTATCTTACTTCGTTTTGTTTTCTCATTTTTTTCTTTCCTCCTTATATTTTATTACTTACGGATGTAAACGAATGCTCGTAATATTTTGTAACAATCGTTTACACCGATAAACAATAAAAAAAGTATTACCGTTTGGCAATACCTGAATTTTCGTGATTGATTTTCTCAACTCCAAATGCGTTTTGCCTTCTCCCGTGTCCAGGAGCCGCTATTTTGCACTGTGCTGGCGCCTGTGTTTTGTAGTTCCTATGTATTTGTATACCGCTTTTTCTATTTAGCGATTTCTATTTTGTACAGTGTTCGCTTTATGCAAGACTATTTCTTTCCTGTACTTTTTACCGCTCCGCTTCTTCGTGTTGTCCTAGCCCGTTTTACACTACTTTGCTAACTTTAAATATGCCATTTAAAGCCGTAACTTTGCATCGACGCAAGCCATAAAGAAAATGACTTCTAATTACCTATCATGTTAAGCTAGGCAACGCTCCCCAATTCCCTTCTGCTTCTTTCAAAGATAAGGCACACATGCTTTTTAGCAAGGCGTCCGCTTTCACGGCATCTATGCATTACATGGGGATGATATTTTTTAAAGTGTTTGTTTCACTTCTCTATATGTCTTCTGTATGGCCGAATATTTTGCCTCCTGATAACGCCTATCAAGTAACCGGCTGCTATGCGCTAGGTCATAAACTCCGTCGGGTAAAGTGTTTTCCTTCAGCTTTTGGCCTTTACCGTTGCCAATAATGCTTTTTTTGTAAGTGTTCTGTGTTTTAAAACCCTCCTATGTGCATGGTTCACAGGTTACTTTTTTGTTGGGAACAAATGTTCTGACTTGAACATTTCTCGAAAATGCCTTAGAATGGAATTGATGTTTGGGGCATTTTCTTTTTGTTCCACTTGGGGCGGTGCTGGTAACACTGCCCCTTTGATTTAGGAAAAGGTTATTCCCGATGTCATTTGACATTTCGTCTTAATTCTCAAAGACTCATTCAGGGAAATTTGGTTTGCTGCCTTTTGGTTTTCTGTTTCCTTTTGTTATAATAAGTATACACTATTTTGGTGTGTTTGTCAACACCTTTTTTAAATATTTTTGCTTTTTTGTTGTTTTTTTGTCACCAATATGGTATAAAAAATATAGAGGTGAAGACATGAAAACTGGTAACGAATTAGCTCTAATTGTTGAAAATTTTATTGAAAGTAAAGGTGTGAGAAAAACTTTTGTCGCTGATGAGATAGGGATATCTTACTCATACTTTCAAAATTTGTTAGGTAAGAAAAACTTTACCGTTGACGATGCAAATCGGATACTTGCCGCATTGGATCATCAGATTGAGGTTAACATTGTACCAATTAAAAAAGTGTAGAACCTTGACAACTTTATAGGCTCTACACTCATATGTATTTGATTTGATGCGGTTACTTTGCTAGGACACGGATGGCTGCCGTTAGTGTAGCTACGTCTTCGGCGTTAGTGTCTGCCGTGGCACTGGTACGGTCAAGCTTGTCATTGATGCCGCCTATGCCCTCTGCCAGTAGACGGAAATGAGGGCGCATCTCGTTTTCAACCGTTAGATTGATCCTCGTTACATCCGACTTAAGGTCTACCATATCTGCCTTAAGCTTTGATACATCCGATTTAAGTTCTAAAACATCAGCCTCGATACTATCGAGTTTATCAAGTTTTATATGTATCGGTTGTAACTGTTTGGCTAGCATGTCACTGACTGCATGAAGTAGTTCATTATCTTGCATTTGGTGTACCCCCTTTATGTGTGAGTATATCATATCCTCCAGAGAGTGTAAAGCCTATAAAGTTGTCAAGGTACTGTTTGTTTATCTACCTATATCTTAACACATAACAGGTGTATTGTACATGGATAAAGTTAAGTATAACGCAGCAAATACTTAATTTTCTAAAATGATCATTTATATATATACTAATTTATCCGCAAAAAATCAGATCCGGCTTAATTATATTAAGTCCCCATAAATAAAAGGAGTACCCCCATGAATGAAAACCCTCATAATAAAAATACCCCTGCCCGGCTAAAAGCAAATAAGGAGTCAGATACCCTTAACCGTGCTATGTACACAGTTAGCATGGACAACCGACTACATGACGTATTGCAAGACGCACTAATCAAGCGTGGTATATCACGCAATAACTACACGGTTGAGGCTATTAAGGCTCAGCTTGTCAGAGATGGGTATGACCTGACTGATACACTGATACCACGGGCAAAAGGCCGCAAGCCCCAAAATAAAGATGATTGATTGGATGTTGTCAAAAATGGGTGATCGGGTGTTGTCCGTCTGCTACGCCAAATAGCAAACAAGTGTTCTGGTAGTAGAATAACAGATCCGGATGAGGTTGTCAAGCGGTTTTTGTATTGTCAACCAATTATCCCAGCCGGTTAACAATGTGTGGGGTGATGATAGTCAATGTTGAATGAGAAGTAGTTAACTATGTTGGTTGTTGTCATGGTGATAGTTGAGATGGGAATAGGGGAATGAGTTGATTGTTAAGTTTTGCTTAACAATCCAAAAGCCGAATCAAGCCGTTTCGAACTGTATCACTTAGTTAGTACAATAACTAACCTACCAATAACTGGAAAAAGTAATTGTAATCATCCTTATATATACTTGTTAATAATGTTATATAACTTTTACCACAAAGTTAATGTGCCAAAAAAACCTAATGTCACATTAACCCTGCAAAGTCAAGGGTTGGTGGTTGTATTGGAGGGGGATGGTTTACATTCTGAGCAATGAATTATTATCGTAGTTTGGTCCCAGCTATTCCATTCACACATCATAAAATTTCCCCAATCCCGAAAAATTTCCCCCATAATCCCCAATTTTCCCCCATTTTCGTTCGGAAGAAGCTTCGGTCAAACCCCATATCCCCTATCATTTCATTAATCTTCAGACAGCTAAAAATCCCCCATATTACTCCATAAATCACCCATTCATACCTTATAACACAGCAAAGTCAACACTTCATCGAATGCCCCATTTAAAGCCCGAAATCAGAATATTACTACACCCTGGAAAATCCTAATTACAGCGCCAATAACAGCGCAAAACAACAGAATTCCAACGCCTTTAAGAAAAATATCACTTCTTATTATTAGTCCCTGCCGAACACCCCCTAAGATGAAAAGAAAAAATAAAAAATAAAATTAATGTTTGGCTGATTCGAAGAATCTGACAAACGAGTGGTCATCCGATAGGCAGCACTAGAATGGTAAAGTAGATGACCACTCTACCCGCCTAATAGCATATCTCATATCTCACTTATCCCGCCATTAGCATCAAATAATCGCAGAAGACTATGACTTTTCTATCTTATAGGCGTTTTTTACCCTTATCATGGAGAAAAATGCTTCTTTTTAATGCTAAAATCGATCTTAAATCCTCAGACAACCATTGATACCTAAACTGCATCCAAATTGAAAATTACTTAAAATACCCTCAATTTACCCTATAAAACGCAACAAAGAATACCAGCAGGATATCTCGGCTTTTCTTACTGGCAATTTTGTTCCCCTCTAATTCATTCAAAAAAGAACTTGCTGCCATTAAACATTCCAACAAGAGTTCTCCCGCCCCCCTTACAGGCGGGAGATATTATCGGGTTAAAAAATATTTTTCAAAAAAATGTCATTTACCCCCTATTCGATTTCAAGATTCTTACGCATATTAAACAATAGAGGGACGAAAAGGGTAGGAACCGTTCTCCTATATCTCTCCCATCTTGCCCGACTATGTTATCTGGTTCAGAGAAACATCCCCTGCCAAGAACAAATGAATTTTCTTTTTATTGGAAAACGCAGCCCCTCGCACCACTATATACATAATAATATATTCTTATATAATATAACTGCACTTTTCTTTTAATTTCACATAACATTTTCCCTAAAACCGTCTTGGAAAAAGTAGTCCCAAAATACAATTTTTTGCGGTAATGATTTTTGACCCGCTTAAAGGAGGTCTAAAAAACGAATATTATACTACAAAGATCAGTAGTACAGAATCCTGATATAAGCCCCGATGGAATTGCAGTTTACATTTCCTTGAGAAAAACTTGTATCAAGTCCATAACAACCCGCTACGTCACACCAACATTATTATATTACGACTTGGTTAGTAGTGACATTATCTCTCAGAATACTCAGCAAAAGATTATTTCAGGGATTAACAACCTTTCTGATATAGGACTGCTAAGGATTTTAAAGGCTGAAAAACCCCACTATATCATTGACACAAGTAATTTAATTTTTGATTCCAATGAGGAAGGCTTTCTGACTATTGATTGCGATGAAATATATCGGGTGGCTGAAGCGGATAAGGATAATTTTAAATTGCTAAAATACCTTGTAATCATGCTAAGTACCTTATCATCCAAAACGACAGTGTGCGCTAACAGTAAGATTGTAAAGAATGTTATCGGGAACTGTACTATAGAAAAATTATGTTTACTGTCGGGGGTGAATGAAAGAACCGCTCATAAGTACAACAAAATATTAGAGGATAATAAAATCATCTATATCTACCGCTTTGCATCCCGCTCAGTCAAAACCAATAAGTACCCGACAAATATCTACGGTAGATTCTGCAATAAGCTTCACATTAATATGTACATATCTTCGACTCTTAACTACCTCCCCACTGATGAGATTATTGATGCAAAAAAAACAATTAATCATGGTCGCTCAATGATTCAGAAATATAACTACATGTTGCTCGGCAAAGAATACCCATTAGAAGTAGTTACAGATATTCATAACTTTATTAATAGTCGAAACGAGAAATACCAAAATCTTTATGAATCAAGTGGGGACGAAACCTATTTGTCAAAAATCAGGGATACTAATATTTTTGACAAATATGATTTTTTACCCGAAAATTGGGAGGATGACCTATTTGATTAAATCATCCGATGCAAAGTACTTCGACATAGCAAAAGACATAGCAGCACTCTCCGATTTTCCCAAAGTTCATGTTGGATGCGTTGCCGTATACCAAGGACACATAATTGGAACCGGCTGTAATACCAACAAAACCCATCCACAGCAAGACCATTTCAACCGTTATCGGAATCGAAATCAGGATCGCAACAATTTCTCTCTTCCCAAAGCCCATGCGGAAATCATGTGCCTAAGTTCTATTCGAAATTTGGAGATCAAGTGGAGCAAAGTGAAAATTTTTGTTTACAGGATCAGGAACGATTCTCCCTTTGGAATGGCAAGGCCGTGTCCTGCATGCATGGCTGCTATAAGAAGTGCTGGAATTAGGAATATTTTTTATACTACAGACTGCGGATACGCTTATGAGAAATTATTAGATTAAAATAATAGGAGGATTGATGACCAAACAAACCATATATGAAATTATTAAACTACCAACTTCCGTGATATCAAGAAGTAAGAAAAAAGAAGCCCCTTCTAATGGCATAGTCTATAATTTGGGTAAATACTCCTACGATAAAGCAAGCTCCAAATGTGAGATTGTCTCAATAGGGGATCACCAACTTTTTAGAAAAATAAGAGAATATTACGGAAACACAAAGCACCCCGACGAAATATTTGATGAACTTCACGATATTGAGAAAGCAATCAAGTTCCTTAAGTTTCAAACTAGTAGTGAAGATATTAAAAATCAAATCAGAAGTCTTGAAGATCAAAAACATAATTTAATCTATGTAAAAGATGTAGTGAATGTGGTTGTCACAAATAAGGTGGCGTATGAGTCAATTGCATTAAATGGATTCTTAATGAATGGGATAAAGTACAAACGATTCTGCTGCGGCTCCGGGCAGATGCGTAGAAATACCGTTACTTTCGTAAATGAACAATTATATGAGTACCTGCTGGAGCACTTGATGTGCGGATTATACGAAAGAATAGAATCCATTTCTCTGGCAAAATTTTCTGCTTACTTCGCGCTCTCCTCTTCTTCCGTTCTATGGGTGAGAAAACCAAGAATTTGCGTAATCCCCGACCTTGAAACATTGCTGCCAAACCAAAACATAGATTTTATTGTGAAAGATCCGGATGGATCAAAACACGTTGAAACAAGGGTGATGAATCTCAAACTAAATTCATGTGATGGAGAGGGACTAATATCCCCAGAATGTGCAGAATGGTTTTCTGCTGACATGGGATTAGATTATACGTGTTGCCAGTTTGTGGTACGCACTCCGTTTGTAAAAGGATGTCTTCTAACATTTGACTTCAAGACTTATCTGAAAAATGTTTGTGGTACTGAAAAAATCAATAGCATTTATGGAGAATGCTTTAAAATTGATGACATTGATGTCTTGCTAACAGAAAGCATGTTCAAGATGCATTCATTTTATAACAGCGTAAATGAATACCAAAGTTATCATGATGAGTACGATTTGCAATGGGGCATAGCAAGATATAACAAAAAGCAAGATAACGACTATTCCCTGTTAAATTATCAATACATCCAGAACAATAACCTAAATGACAATGCAATTAAAAATTTAACCAATATGTCGGCTGATTGGTTTGAAAAAATTTGCTCAGGTGATAAGTTCTATACAATAATGTATGCTATTGGATCAAGAAAGGATGATTGCGATTTTGAGTCCATACAGAATTCATGTGGCAGCATCCATACAAAAGCTATTGTCCAAAACAGTCATATGCTAAAAGATGGATATGTAAGACGAAAAATATATGACAGCATCAAAGAAAGCTTTAGACAAGCTAAGTTGGGTAGGATATTTTGCCATGGCAATTACCAATTCATGTTGTCTGATCCAATACCGTTATTAAGGAACGCCGTTGGATTAGATCCCACTGGACTAATCCCCGCAGATCATATATATAGTAAATATTGGAATAATCATGACCCTGCTGAAATTGACGCATGCCGTAGCCCTATGGTAGACCGGCATGAACATAATATTTTAAAATTGGCGAAAAATACTGAAATGGATTATTGGTATCAATACTTATATAGTGGAATTGTCTATTCAATCTATGACACAAGTACAATCCGGCATAGCGATAGTGATTAACATAGTAGTCACCCCATATTAGAAATAATTTGGGAAAAATTCGGTGAACCTGTAATTGCAGGGTGTGGCATTTATCAGCCGCTAACGGTGAAATTCTAAAAGCGATTTAATAAACATTATTTGTGGAGGTGTATTTAGGTCAACAAATATTATGTTTATGAATGGTACAACATTAAAACTGGGTATGTGTTTTATGTTGGAAAAGGCAAAGGAAATAGAATAAATCAGACGCAAAAATCGAAAAGAAATAAATTTTTCATTAGATACATAAATAAATATGAATGTGCTGCCAGAATTATTAAAGATGACTTAACCGAGGAAGATGCACTCTTGTTAGAAAACCAGATTATAATTAGCTACAAAGAAACAGATCAATGCTGTTGTAATATGGATAATGGGGGTAGGAACGGAGGTTGCGCTTTTGCAGAAAACAATGGGATGTATGGTAAAACACATACTGATGATGTAAAGGCTCTTATTAGTAAAATAAATTCCGATGGCAGACACAAAGGGGAAAATAATTCCCAGTATGGAATCTCTCCCAAAGACAGAATGTGTCCTGAAACATATAATGGATGGAAACTTAAGCAGTTAAACCGAAAGCATGGAGAAAGTAATCCTAATTTTGGCAATCACATTCTGCATCAAAGATATTCAACTGATAAAGTCCTATCAAAAGAAAAACAATCTAGACCCAAGTCTAAAAACGGCAGGGCACAAAAAATATCCATGTATGATGAAAAAATGAAAAATGAAATTAAATTCGATTGCATTAAAGACTGCGCTGAATATTTAATAGAAAACAATTTAACAAGAAGCAAAAATCCAGATATTATTTATCAAGGAATCTGGGCTGCTAAGCGCAAGAATAAACTGCGCTATGATCATTATTTTGTTTATTAAATTGCTCAAGAAAATACCGTGCCAAGCTTAGGTAGAAATACCTATGAAGGTGTAACGACTAGGACATACAGGCTAAATCAATGATATGCCAATGAAGTCCGTACACGTTAGGTGAAAATCCTACGTGGAAGTTCCGAATACGAATAAATATAGTTTATTCACGGTGGACTCGCTAACCACCGTCCTAACGTAAAACGAGGGTAAAGAGATAGTCTACTCCCCTAATAAATATCGGGAAACCGAGGGTATAAAGGTTCGACGGAGATATTGTCTTCACGACCGATAACAAAGAACTGATTAACGGCGCTTATCGCAAAAATAATCCAATTACTTATGACAAAGAAAAGGCCCCAAGTAGAGAATATACATATGAAAATATAATCAAGTGTGATTTAGATGGGTTTGACACGCTGGTCGGTCAAATTACAAATAATAGTACAAGCCTAAACGCAATGCTACCACTTTTCCCTAAGTCTAAAAAGCCAGAGGAACACCAAGAAATATTAACACGCTTAAAGTTGTTAAGAGAAATTATAGGCGCTGAAATTGATAAAATCAAACTTGGTGTAGCTCCCGAATTCCCTAAAGAATGGGTTGAGCGTGTAAAAATTGATCTCATAAACGATTCCCCTGAGATAATTGAGGAAAAGAAAAGGAGAAATTCTCTGGTAATTTGCAAAAAGCCTTATTTTATGATCTATTTATACGATGCGCTAAGTAATTCCTATAAGAATCACGTCAGACAATTTAATTTAGATTGCAGAACAAAATTCAAAATGCCCCTGAATGATTTGAAGTATAAAAAACGTAAAACCAGTGACGAATTGCATTTCTTGAATAAAGCTAACTACTTTTCTCCCGTTTTGGACACTCCCTGCGTTATGAATAAAATATGTCATATGTTTGAAAAGTTACAAGATGATATTTCGTTTGACAATTCTTTTTCTGATTCTATTTTAAGGAATTTTGCTGAAGAAAATTACGATATTAGTGAAGATAAAATGAATGAACTGCTTGTTTACTATAAGGAATATAAGTCTAGGCGTAAATTTTCATATGTGAAAAAGCTGCTGGGGGATCTATATACAAAAACTGATTTTGCTGAGTTCACCCAAGCAATGATGGATAGCCTTATTAAAGAGTATAGAAAGAAGTGCCAAGATATCTCAACTAATTCGATGGAATTATTTCAATATATGATTCGCCTGCCTGAAGCCGTTGATAATTTTGATTATACTTTTATCTGGGATATTTTAGGGGACGATATCTTAGATGTCATTCCAAAAGAAAATTCCATTATATACAAGGAATCAGAGACGGGCAGAGACTACTTAGGAAAAAAATATGAAGTGATGGAGGTCAGGATTATAAATTGATAATTTGGGACGAATATAAATATGGTGAAACCCTATATCACCGATGTCGCGTAAATTCTAATAAGTGGCAATTAAAGGAATTAAAGGCTTTAATATTTTACATGCTCGAAAACAATTTTTCATCAAAGGACATCCGCGAGAAGTTGTTGGAAGTATGCAATGATGAAATTAAGTATTTGTCGAGTAAACAAAGAGAAGGTGTTTTTAATAAACTAATTAGCCAGTGCAAATCATCAAAAACTATTAGAAATATTAAAATAGATGTTTACAAAACTGAATTGGACAATATTAGGTCTATAGACAACCCCGATTACGAAAAATGTGTTTTTATTATGTTAATTTATAAAAAATGGCTGGATAAAGTAAATGAATTGCGTAATCGCAAGAAAACTCCTTACTATGAATGGTTCTCTCTCATAAAAGCAGATATTTTCAAAGAGTCCGGACTGTCAAAAATGAATGGACTTTCAAAACAATCGATGTTGAATTACTTATATTTGAATGAATACATAAAATCTGATGTAAAAAAACTCACAAAAAGCGATCAAAGAATTGAGAATATTGAGAAGAAACAAATGTGGTCAGTGCCATTTATTAAGTATGATGGAGAAGTAGCTTTTTCTATTGATGATTTTAGAAATGTAATTAATCAATATATCAATTATAGGGATGGGGGATTCTCAAAATGCGGAAATTGTGGAATTTTATTTTCCCCAACTAATAACAGGCAAAAATATTGCGCCGACTGTAGAAGGGCTGTTAACAGAGAAAAGACAAAACACCGCATGAGGTCTACAAGAAATGTTTGATTTAGAAACTCCGTGAAACATTGACTTTATGTAATTTCATTACAACCTTGACCTTTACGTAAGAAGGATAAGAAAGAAAAGCACATTATTCTTATTCAACTCTTCTCTTCTCCTTGACCTGCGTCAGGCATGATTTAAATCTGCTTGGCGCAGTGTATCCTTATTAAATATCTAACTATAAGGCGAATCGCCTTACTTAAATCATAAAAAAACAAAAATATTGATCAAAACAAATACTGAAAGGATTTTTATATGAATCGTAACGAATTAATTCAACTTGCAGAAAAAAATGGCATTACAAAAAAGAAAGCAGATGAATCACTTGATATAGTCATTGATCTGTTAAAAGATGCATTTTCAACTGGCAACGATGTTACACTAAGAGGATTTGGAACTTTTAAAGTAAGGTCATATAAACCCCATACCGGAAGAAATCCTCGTACCGGGGAAGAAATGATTA